>Ga0209121_10001187_pt1 | contig 27282 bp, 25 predicted proteins | sample Cruoilmetagenom3_FD_187292 | JGI IMG/M metagenome (GOLD analysis project Ga0209121, IMG submission 187292) | Oil polluted marine microbial communities from Coal Oil Point, Santa Barbara, California, USA - Sample 3 (SPAdes) (version 2) | ecosystem: Environmental > Aquatic > Marine > Oil seeps ...
TTCCTCCTCTTTAAGAACCTCTAAAATGTCATTGATGATATACATTTTGAGAATATTTCCAGGGTGTGGCTTATATAAAGTAATCGTTGCAGCTGTCAGATGAACAAATCGCCTTCTTGAGCCTCCAGTCTTCCCGGGTTTTGCTTGTTTATAGCCAAGAGAATTTAACAATGCTGCAAGTTCATCCCATGTAAAACCCCTTGGTCGCTGTTGCAATCTTGCCAATAATTTATCTTTGCGACTCATAAGCCCCCTTTTCTTAGAGGAGTTTATAATAGTTGCCCCTAAATAGCAACTATTTTTAGTTGCAAATTTATCAAAGTTTAATGTGAAAATAGAGAAATAGCTGAATTAAGTGGCAAATAGTTGCAAGAACCACTGAAGCAAAAAATCTGGCCCCATAAAAACTTCTAATTTTCAATAAGTTGTAGTGTTCTCGATATGTCAGACTATTTTGTGTGGCATTCCCGGAACTGCCCAAAGCTGGAAATAATCTTGGAATTAGAGCTTAAATTCTTAAAAGAGGGAACATTTAAAATAATGCTTGACAATATATAAAATAGGCACTAATATGCAAAATACAACAATTATTGTATCAAATAGATATTTATTAAGAAAGGGGAAGTTTTTATAGTGGAAACAAATAACGAAACTCCTGCTGAACGATTCAAAAGATTGGCCACTTTAAGAACGAATACTGTGCTCGACCGACTTAGAGTACTTGGAAACTGTTCTAATAGGCAGGTCTATGAATATACTAAAGAGGATATCGAAAAAATTTTTTCAGCTATTGAGCGAGCATTGAAAGAAACAAAATCTAAATTTCATTTTCCAAAAAGTGAAAATTTTAAATTGTAAAAATGACAGGGGGTTGCCATGAAAACATCTGTCAACTTTTTAAAAGATGTTGATTTATCAAAGGTTACGCGTACGCATATTAACTGGCCAAATCAGGTTCGTGCCATAGTAGACGGTTACAGAGGCTATATGGGCACACCTCATGGAGTTCAAAAAGATGCGCTGCAGAATGCCTGGGATGCAAGGAGATATAAAAAGGGACGAGATTGGAGTTGTATCTTTGAATATATTAAAGGTGACAAGTACAGCTTTATTTCCATTACCGATAAAAGTACTACTGGACTTACGGGACGAATTCTTAAATCTGAAGAACTCGAGATGGAGCTCCCCCCGGAAGAGAAATGGGGAAGGTTCGAAAATGTTGCTTTTACTAAAGACCCATCAGAAGATGCTCTTGGTTCCAGAGGCCGAGGTAAATTTATATTTGTAGGAGCATCGAAACAGTTCACTATATTATATGATAGTTTGCGTAATGACGGTACATATAGATTTGGCTTTAGAACAATTACAAAGACAGAATCTCCTGTAGAGGCATATGATGAAGATGATGGAAGGGAAAAGTTGCTTAAATTTACACAGGGAACCTTAAAGCCTCTCGGCGAAACAGGTACCAGGATTATTATTGTTGATCCTATCGACGAACTGATTGATGCTATTAAATCGGGTAAGCTATCAAGATATATAGGGGAAACATGGTGGGAAACCATACTTAAATACGGTGCTAATATCTACATTAAGACGGACAGAGAAATACATCGGGTGAATGTTCCCGAAGAATTTAAACTATATGAAAAGGATGGTAAGAATCATAAGATATGGATTAAGGAAAGAAGCTCTTCCTGAAGATATAAGGGGAATTTCAATCCAACGTGGCGGTATGAAGATATGCTCTATACAACCTCGTTATATGCCCAAGGATCTGACAGAGTCAATTTATGGCTATATCTCTCTGGATCGCGATACAGAGAGAGTTCTTATGATAGACGAAGGGCCGGAGCATTATAGCTTTGATTTTCGAAAGGGGTTACCCGGAGCTATTAAGAGGTTTGTTGAAGATGAAATTACGAAGTTTGCAAGAGAAAAATTAGGATATGGTGTTGATGTTAGAGAGATCCGTCGTCAAAAACAGCGAAATGCTGAGCGTAGGGCATTACTCGCTATCAACAGATTGGCAAAAGAAATTGGTTTCATGGGAACCGGTAAAGGTCCGAGAACAAGGAAAACTTCCCCGGCTGAACGGACAAAGAAAAAAATTAGAATAAGTATGATGGATCTAGAGTTTCCAAGAAAGGATGATATAAGAGTTAATTACAAGGAAACCCTGTCTAACATTGCATCAAGGATTATCAATGATTCAGATAAAGAAGTTACGGTCAGAGCCAGAATGCTTCTGCGTTATCATGACACACTTATAAAAAATTATGTTGAGGAAGACATTTCCGTCGACCACGGAAGCAAGTCTCCCATATTGGGACCTTTCTCTGAAACTTTTACGGAAAAAGACTTTCCAGATGCGGGCAGATATACTATTCGTGTTCAGATTATATCAATGATGGAGGAAAATAAGGGTGTAAAACTTGATGAAGCTGTACATAGTTTTTATCTTGAAGAAGACCCTCCTGCAAAGGGACTTTTTGAAAATTGTGAACCTGTAGAATATCCAGACGAAGCAAAAGTGAGACTCGGTGAGGCTGTGCCGGGGGAACGTGGTGGATATATCTTTCAATATAATGTTTCCCATCCTGCCCAAAAAGCTGTCTTTGATACCGAGGATGACCTGTCTGAGTATTTATTCAGACTGATGGCTTTTGAACTATGCAGACTTGATCTCTTACAGGAAGATACAAAGCTTTATGATGAAAAGGATAAAAGCACACCCGTTGATGTAGTATACAAAACCCTGTGGGTTTTGGGGGATTCTCTATACAGATATTACTCTATGGAAGGTTAAGCTATGGCGGTGATAATCAAAGAAGAAAGAATAATTGGAGGGAAAAAAGTAGCCGGTATTAAAGTTTTTAAAACCGATCGTCTTCTTACGCGTGAACTGAAAGAACAGGCAGAAGAACTTGAGAGATTCCTTTCGGCTAAATTAAAGGATATGGAGAAAGACCTCAGAAAAAAAGGGCTCCTAAAATTAAAAGGGAAGAAGAATGTCTTGCCATTGTGGTATGAAGTGGGCAAAGGGCTTTCCTTTGTAATGGACACAAAAATAGTGCATGCGGAGGACAGGAAATATGTCTGGAGGGCACTTTACGATCATGTAGGTGAGCTTGCAGATCAGATCAATAAAAGAGCTCTGGAGCGTCCCGAGACAAGCCATTTTCGATATTGTTACCTTGTTGCTCAATATCCCTGGAACCTTGTTGAGTCTGCTGGTAACTGGACAGCTTGGGTTGAATTTTTCGATTCCGTAGTTATAAGAAATGATCAACGTATTATTGAATGGCTTGGTTTGATGGTGGATAAATTTGCTACTGGTTCGCGACAGAACTGGCTCAGGAAGCTCACCAAGAGTATACGTCATTCGTTTAAAGAGATAGAGACATCGGTCTTCACGGAAGAAGAATTACATGAGCAATTGAATAAAATTTTTCAGGAGACCTTTACGGATGAGGCATCATAGTAAGGATTACTTTGTAATTGACCTTTTTGCAGGATGCGGAGGACTGAGCGAAGGTTTCACACAGGCAGGTTTTAAAGTTATATCTCATATTGAAATGGATAAATGGGCATGTGAAACTCTCAAAACCCGATGTCTTTACTATAAGCTAAAAGAAAGAAAGAAACTATACTGGTATTTTAAGTACTTGACGGATGAAAAACCAAGAACTGAAATCCTCGAAAAATTTCCTGATATAGAGAAAGAAATAAACCTTGAAGTGATTAAGGCTACATTCGGGAGCGATCCTTTTGAAGAAATAGTGCAACAAGTTGAAAAAACAAGAGATTATTACGGCACCTCTGAGTTCCATGTTTTGCTTGGCGGGCCACCGTGTCAACCTTACTCATTAGCAGGCCGTTCCCGGGATCCGCAGCGCATGGTAAATGATGAAAGGCATTTTCTTTTTGAGCATTACTTGAGAATGCTCACAACTTTTCAACCAGATTTTTTTGTTTTTGAAAATGTACCTGGACTAATCACTGCCAAGGCAAAAGATGAGGAAATTTTCAAAAGAATTCTTAATGATTTTTCTTTGCTAAAACCCTCCTACAATGTGGCACCAACCTATGAAGAACTTAGCAAGAACCCTAAGGATTATATTCTTAACAGCTCTCGATACAGCGTACCTCAGAATCGGAAGAGGATTTTTCTTATAGGTTATCGAAAGAACTTGGAAACAAAGAATCCTTCGGTACGCAAAGTTTTTCAAAAGATTTTGGAATATGGCAGAAAAACAAAAGGGGTCCTGACTGTTACGGAAGCAATAGGTGATCTCCCTGCTGTAAACCCAAAAGAGGGCAGTGATTCATGGTACGGCCCGTATATGAAAGATGATAATATAACCCCTTACCAGAATGATATGAGGAAAAACTGTCCTGGAATTGTGAACTTCAAGGCAAGGTCACATATGAAGAGTGACCTTGATAGATATAAATATTTTATTGAAAAACATTTAAACGGAAGTAAAACTGCAACTCTTAAGGATTTACAAAGAGAACGTCCTGATCTTATGCCCGACCACAATCATATCGATAAGTTTCTTGATAGATTCAGAGTCCAGTGGTGGAATCGTTCTGCCTCAACAATTACGGCCCACATCCGAAAGGATGGACATTACTATATTCATCCTGACATACATCAATGCCGGTCTTTTACAGTTAGGGAAGCAGCAAGGTGTCAATCCTTTCCGGACAACTACAAATTTGAGGGGCCGCGAACAGAACAATTTAAGCAAGTCGGCAACGCTGTACCACCAAGGCTCGCAAGGGTAATAGCTACTATTATATCAAAAGAATTAAAAGAAATTTATGAAAAAAGAACAAGTATGGAACATTCCTGAAGTCAGGGTCATCAGGAAACTCAGAAAGGAACTTCTCAGGTGGTTTGCCAAGAATAAACGGGATTATTCATGGCGTGAGACGTCCGACAGATATAGGGTGCTGATAGCTGAGTTGATGCTTCGAAGAACAAAGGCAGATCAAGCAGCAAAAGTCTATTCTAAATTCATTGAGAAATATCCTGACGTTAAATCTCTATATTATGCCTCTATGGATGATATAAATGAAATAACATATTCATTGGGATTGCATTGGAGGCGTGACTCGTTTGTTGGAATCGCCAGAGAGTCAATGGAGTCTTATGGTGGAAAAATTCCCGGGGAAAGGGAAGATTTAAAAAAGTTCCCAGGGGTTGGAGACTATGTTGCAGGTGCAGTGCTTTCCTTAGCTTCAAATAAAAAAGAATGGATAGTAGACAGTAATGTAGTAAGGGTATTTAAACGATATTTTGGCCTCAAAACAACTAAAGAGGGTAGAAGAGACAAACATGTTATTGCTCTCGCAAAAGCTTATATTGAGTGTGAAAATCCCAAATCTGCAAATCTTGCATTGATTGATTTTGCTGCGCTTGTCTGTACCCCAAGGAAGCCAATTCACGAGCAATGTCCCCTCCGGGAAAAATGTCACTATTATGCAGAATTGAAGCGAGCCCCGAAGAATAAATAAAGGTTTATTTGTAAAAGCGAGTTAATAAAAATATAAAAGAAAAGGCAAAATGAAACTAACAACTCAAAATGTTTATGATTTTTACTCGCCGTCCCCATGTGAAAGGCGTCTATTTTATCGTTTCATTGGAGAGAAGGAAGCTCCTCCAGGGCCATTTGAACAGGTTATATTCATGCTTGGTCACAGACACGAGAAAAACCATGTCAATTCTCTGGGGGAATATTTTGATGTTTCTAGGCTGCTACGCAATCAACAAGCCCAAAAGACAAAAGAACTTATTCAGGACAATGCACCCATCATTTATCAAGGTTTACTTGTGGCTGATAAAATAATTAATGGTTCTCAGATTCAAATTACAGGGGCTCCAGATATTATGATCTGTCGTGAAGATTTCTCTTATATCGTCAGAGATTGTAAACTCGCTCGACATGCTGATGAAAAAAGACATCCTGAGATCCTTGCCCAGTTACAAGTATATGGGTATTTGTATGAGAGAACCACAGGGGAGAAACCTGCCAAACTTGAAGCATTTTTAGGAGATAGTTCAATCGTTGAGGTTCCATACGATGATGGGGATTCAGCAATAAGAATTCTAAAGGAATTATTGCACATAGTTTCCTCAACCGATGTTCCCTATTCCCCTGTAGGTTGGTCAAAATGCCAGGGCTGTGGTTTCAGTGAAATATGCTGGGACATTTCTGTAAAAAATAATGACGTAGCTCTTGTATATGGTGTTGATAAAAATCTTGCCAGAGTCTTCAGAGATGAAGGTATTCTAACCGTTGAGCATCTGCTTAACAACTACGATGAAGCTTCACTTAGTGCATTAAAAAGACCGTGGGGGAAATCACATAGAAAAGTTGGTAATAGCGCCAGAGGTATTCTTCTTCAAGCCAGGGCGATGAAAGAAAATAAGAATATTCTATTAGAGAAGGTTGACCTGCCGGATAGTCCGAGCCTTGTAATGTTCGACCTTGAAGGTTTTCCACCTTATTTAGATGAACTGGATAAAATATATCTCTGGGGTATACAGGTTTATGGAGAAAAACCAGGGCCTTTTATGCCTGCTGTGTCACCTATTGAGCCTGGTGGGGATCAAAAAGGCTGGGAAAGCTTCTTGTCGAATTGCCAGGGTGTATTTGATGAATATGGAGATGTTCCCTTTATACACTGGCATAACTACGAAAAAACAAAAGTGAAGTTGTATATAGAAAGATATGGTGATCCTGACGGAGTAGCTCAAAGGGTTCTGGATAATCTTGTGGATTTACTTCCTTTAACCCGAAAAGCAGTAGTATTACCAAAGCCAAGTTATAGCTTGAAAGTGGTGGAACAACTTGCAGACTTCAAACGTACTCAAGATGAACACGGTGGAACATGGGCAATGGCTAAGTATATTGAGGCGGTGGAAACTGAAGATCACGATGTTAGAAAAGGAATCATTGATCAAATATTAAAATACAATGAAGAAGATCTCGCAGCTACCTGGACAGTTTTTCAGTGGTTAAAAAAGCAGGTTTCTTTCAACGATTAAGATCGTTTCCAGAATCTGTTAACCTCTTCCGATCTTACGATAAATCACTGCCGACAGTATATAAAGCACCAAAGCAGACAGTATCACCGATTTAAAACCCCATTGAATGGCGATCAAGACGGTTACCGAAGCGCCTATGACGGAGAAGAAACCGTTTATCCCCCATGCCCATGGGATCAGCGCCTCACCTTTCCCTGCAAGTCGGCTTAATCCGGAAGGAAATGGAATGCCCATCGGTACGGCGAGCGGTGCTATCAGCAGACTGCAGATAAGCATACGCATCCACAAGGAGAAGCCTGACAAGGTGTTCTGTAACAGTTGATCGGATTTCATGTAGATGATTCCGACGGTGACAATAAAGGCTACGGCAAAGAAGACATGTTTCGGTCTTACTGTACCTATCCTTCCCGCGATGAGGCTGCCGATTCCTGAATAGATGAGGAAAGAACCGATGACGACGCTTGCGGAGAAGACTGGGTCATAGAGATACCGGATGAACTGCTGGAGAAATGACATCTCCAGGAACATGTATGCCAGACCGAGTGCGCCGAAATAGATGAAAACGGGAGTTTTCCCGCCTGGTGAGCCTCCAATCAGTTTGATGGGGGCAAGTATCAAAATCAGGCTCAGTAAAACGAGGATACAGAGCGCTATCCAGACAAGGATATATCCCCAGTCTATAAGTGGTATGGAGATCCTCCCATATGGGGCTAAATACTTCTTCAGCACGGCCAGTTTGAAGAAATGACCGAAGAAGGGCATATCATCGGTGGAGGGCCGGATATAGAACGGATATTCATTGTATAAATTTTCTCCTTCCCCTGAAAGGAGGCTCTCTGCAACAAGGAAGAAGTAGCTTTCATCCAGTTTGTTTACGATATTGGTCTCCTCTTCTTTGATTCCGGGATAGTAGCAGAAATCGAAGAGGCGGCTCTTGCAGAATTTTTTTGCGGTTTCGATCTCTTTCCGTTTGAAGGAGCCGTTTTTTATCAGAAGAGTCGCCGTCTGCCAGCTCCTGATCATGATGATGGATCCAGGGGCATTTTTGGCCTCGAGGGCGGAGATTGCTGTTGTCAGGAGTTTTATACAGTCCCGTGGAGGGTTTTTGATCCACCTGGAAATGTTGAGAATGCCTCCGGGATTGAGCCGGCCCAGGCAGATTTTCAGGGACTCGGTCGTAAAGAGATAGTTTTCATTCAGTGAATAAACTCCCGCGGAGGCCGACTCCATCGATTCGAGAAGGCTTATCTGGATCAGGTCGAATTTCCTCCTCGTGTTTTGAAGATACCCCCTCCCGTCTTCGACAAAAATCCGGCATTTTTCAGGATTATAGATGTCTCCGCTGAAATGGCGATATTCCCCCTGCATAAGACGGATGATATCGCCGTTCATCTCCACGACGGAAATGTCCTTTGCTGTGTGATACTTCGCATTCAGAATCTCCGTTCCCCTGCCTCCACCGATGATAAGCACATCCGGTTCATTCAGAAGCTTGTAGGGAAGGGAAGTGGTGCGATAATCCATGAAGCGCACATCCTTCAGGTTTCCGGTGAATTTGTTGATTGCACCCGCCGAGTTTCCGTTTATAAAGAGGCCTTTCTGTTTTGGCAATTTAAAGGGGCAATTCAGGCTGAGATCGGGAAGATAATGATATGCCGGGCTTTCCAGGACGGTGACAAGCCCCAGCGGGCCGAATGTTTCCGCCTCAATTTCTGCCCCCATCTGGCTTCTGGCAATGGACAGGTCTTTGAATTTGCTCATGTATACCGGCTTGTCATGCAGCAAAATAAAGTAGAGAGGGACTATCGCAATCAGGATAACTGCTGAAACCACGATCCGCATGCGGCTACTCGCGGCTGCAAGTGTTGCGCAAACAGTTATTATGGAAATAATGAGGATGATTTCATAAGGGCCTAAATGAAAAACCGTGAGCAGTATTAGAAGGCTTCCAATTCCTGAACCTGTCATGTTAGAAAAATAAATTTTGTGAATATTGTCGGGGCAGACTGAGAAGCTGAGTCCTATGCACACGGCGCCTAAGAAAAAGGGGATGAACATGGCAAGGCTGACATAGAGAAGATTCAATGTTTCAAGCGGCTGCCAGATTATCATGAGCGGATTGAAGGCGATAACATAACTTAAGTAGATATTTATCCAGATGGATAGAAGCAGCAGAAGGGGGAAGAGATACAGAATCGTTGAAAAGTTGTTTTTCAGCTTTGTTTTAAACAGAAAAATAAAGGTGCCGCTTGAGCCGAAGCCGAGCAGGGCGATACTGACGATCAGATAGGCGAAGTGGTGCCAGTACTGTATGGAAAATATCTTGAACAGGATGATCTCATAGGCAATGAGGGCAACTGAAATAAGAAAGACAGAAAGCTGGATTCTCTTGATTGATGGATAGGATGTCATGGATTATTCATGCTCACCGGTAAGTGGTACGAAACGTACTGCCATAAGATTTCTTGTGGTTATTTTTCCAGTATTGTCTTTTTCTACAAGAACCAGGCTTTGAATCATGAAGTGACCACCAACGGGAATCACCATTCTGCCACCCTTTTTGAGTTGTTTCAGAAGCGGTGGCGGAATATGCCCTGCCGCAGCAGTAACAATTATGGCATCGAATGGTGCATGTTCCGGCCAGCCATAATAACCGTCACTACATGTGACTTCAACATTTTGGTAACCGATTTTTTTCAATCTGAGCGATGCCGATTCTGCAAGTTCCGGGATGATCTCAATTGTATGTACCTTCTTTACAATACAGGAGAGAATTGCCGCCTGATAACCCGAACCTGTTCCGATCTCAAGAACCCTGCTGCCTTTATCCAGATTCAGGACCTCCGTCATGTATGCCACAATATAGGGCTGAGAAATTGTCTGTCCATAACCGATCGGCAGGGGCGTGTCATTATAGGCCATGGAAATCCACTTTTTCGGGACAAACCGATGGCGTGGAACGGAGATCATTGCCTGAATAACATCTTCATCCTGGATACCCCTTCTAATGATCTGACTCTTTACCATTTTTTTCCGCATGGACGTAGAGATCCTGTCACTTAGTCCGGCTGGAGATGCTCCTTTTATCGGTGAGATGACCATGGTAAGAAAGACCAGAGTTGATATTGATATTGATATTATTTTCCAGATTTGGTTCATTTTTATGGTATTATAAGAGGACAATGTTTTACAAAATTGCTGCTGATTTTGTTGTCTTCGTCCACTTTATGTGGATTGTATTTGTGATACTGGGATTTCCGGTATTCCTCTATTTCAATCTGTCCAGATGGAGGTTGCTTCATCTGACTGCTCTAATCGCAACCATCATTATGCAGCTTACACAGACTGTCTGTCCTTTAACCTATCTTGAGGTTTACCTTAAATCGAAAAATATATCGGGTGCCTTCTATCCCGGTTCCTTTATCATAGGAAAAATAGAAGACATAATCTATCTTGAGGATTTAGCAACCCTTGAAAAAATCACCTGTCTCACAATAATTTTTTTCATAATCGTTTTGCTTTCCTTCTGGTTCAAGCCGGTTAAATTAAAACGGGAGAAGGAGGTCTGAAGTTTATAACTATTATATTGGTCAGTAACTATATTAGCAAGCCTAAAGGTTTGCGCTACATTACAGAAATAGTGGGGCAGGGCTTCAGCCCTGCATTTAAAAGAGAGATTAAGGTAATTCATGGCACGAAATCTCAAAACATTTTCCATCCTCTTTGCGATTACTGCTCTCGGCATATCTTCGGTAATAACCCAGATCACTGTCATCCGTGAATTTATAAATGTCTTTGAAGGAAATGAGGTCGTCCTGGGAATTCTCTTTTCCTTATGGCTCTTGCTTACAGGATTGGGGGCATGGTTTGCGAAGTTCATAACCTCTTCCCGTATGCAGATGTTCCTGCTGCGCCTATCTCTTTATCTTGTTGCCTGTCTTCCCATTTTTCATATTCTTCTTATCCGGTTTCTCAAAAACGAAATCTTCATCAGAGGAGAGCTCCCCGGCATCGGACCCCTGATTATCTGGGCTGCGATTCTTCTTGTCCCCTATTGCATTCTTTCCGGGGGATTACTCACCCTTGCATGCAGTATCCTGGCCGTCAGCGGTTCTGATGAACGCAGCATCGGCAGAATCTATTTTTTTGATAATATTGGTGATATCCTCGGAGGGGTTCTCTTCACCTTTCTCCTTGCCCGTTTTTGTAATAATCTAACTGCGTTGTATCTTCCCGCCTTTCTCTGTCTCTCAGGCTTCTTATTGCTCAGACCACAGAGTTTCGGCCGGCGATTATTCTACAGCTCTCTGGGAATCTTCGGGCTGGCATCTCTTTTTTATATCGGCTGGTTTGTAGCCCTTGACGGCATTTCCCTGAAGTGGTTTTACCCATACCAGAAGATAGTAGAACACCAGGAATCTCCCTACGGAAGATTGGTTATTACTCGCGGGCATGATCAGGTGTCCTTTTTTGAAAACGGGGGGCATCTCTTCTCCGCCCCCAACACCTTTGCCAACGAAGAAATCGTGCATTACGCGCTACCACAACTCCCGAAAGTTGAATCCGTCCTTCTGCTTTCAGGTGGTATAGCCGGTGTTATTGATGAAATCATGAAATATGATGTCGGAAATCTTGATTATGTTGAACTCGATCCCGCGATTATATCTGCCGGGGTACGACACATGGACGTCCGTTTTCCGTCGTCAGTTCACCTTCATCAGGATGACGGGAGAAAGTTTATTCAAAAAACAGACAAAAAATATAACGGTATAATCCTTGATCTCCCCCCTCCCGGATCGCTCCAGCTCAACCGCTTCTATACACTCGAATTCTTCAAAGAGGCCAAATCAGTGCTCCTGCCTGGGGGTGTTATCTGCTTCGGTGCTCCCGGGGCGGAGAATTATATCAGCGAGGATCAGGCGCGCTTTCTTTCCACTCTCAAGAACACATTAAGACAGGTCTTCAAAAATGTTCTGATTATACCGGGGGAAAGAAATATTTTCATCGCTTCCGACTCACCACTATCTTCCGATATTGCTTCACTTGTCTCTTCCCGGAATATCGAAACGGTTTACGTCAACAAAAATTACCTTGCAGGGAGAGTGACTCCTGAAAGACTTTCCTTTATAGAAGACAGCATTATTGATAGCGTTCCGGCAAACCATGATTTGCGCCCCACGGCATTTTTCTACAGGATGCGTGTCTGGCTCAGCATGTTCCAGGAAAACTACAGGATACTTTTGATTGCAATTTCTCTCTTCTTCATTCTATATTTCTTCCGTATCGGGCTAATCAGAAAGGCAATATTTTCAACAGGCTTTACAGCATCATCCATGGAGGTTGTCATTCTCCTCTGTTACCAGATCTTGCACGGCAGTGTCTATACAGGAATAGGCATGATTATCGCATCGTTTATGTTGGGGCTTGCGATAGGAAGCTTTATGGCAAACAGGATAATTTCAAAAAACTATACAATAAACAAGAGGTCAATTTTGGAGGTTGAAATAGCAATCGCAGTCTACCTCCTTCTCTTTATGATGATACTCTTCCGGGGGCAGATTCTGCTTGGAAACTTTACATTTGTCGTTCTGACCATTCTCATCGGTGCATTGACAGGGTTTGAATTCCCCATCGCCGGAAAGATTCTCTTTTCCTCTCCCTGGGAGACAGCCGGTTCCCTTTATGCCGCCGACCTGCTTGGGGCAAGTCTCGGAGCACTGCTTGTCAGCCTGTTCATTATCCCTCTTTTTGGAATTTATTATACCTGTTTGTTTCTGATAATGTTTAAAATACTCATCATCTCGGGGCTACTGGTTCGAAGAAGGGCCGTGACATAAAGAAAAGGAGGTGGGGGAAAATAATATATTTTACACGAAGAGAGTTGATTAAAGCGGGCATTGTATGTGCCTTATCCATGCCTTCAACTGATGCCTTTGCGCAGTGGTTTTTGCCCTCAGAAAAGAATGTAAAGAAAATTACTCAAAACGATGCCCCTGATAAACTCTGGAAGTGGTCGAAAGAAGTCTATTTTAAAGTGAAACGGGGCAAAAACGTCCAGTGCCTGACGTGCCCGAATCAGTGTATCCTGGAACCTAACGCCCGGAGCAAGTGCCAATCCCACGTCAACAAGGATGGAAAGCTTTACACTCTGGTTTATGGTAATCCCTGTGCGGTGCATGTTGACCCTATTGAGAAGAAGCCTCTGTACCATTTTCTTCCTTCGTCCAGTGTTTTTTCCATAGCCACCACCGGATGCAATTTTCACTGTCTTAACTGCCAGAACTGGGAGATATCACAGGTGAGGCCTGAAGACGTCAGGTTTATGGATATGTTCCCTGATGCTGTCGTGGAAAATGTTAGGGAGGCGGGTTGCAGGAGCATTGCCTACACATATTCTGAGGCGACGACATTTTATGAATACATGCTGGACACATCCCGGCTGGCACGCAAAGCGGGCGTCAAAAATGTCTGGGTTTCCAATGGTTATATGAACAAGCCTCCCCTTTTAGAACTCTGCAAAACACTGGATGCCGCAAATATTGATATCAAGAATTTTTCTGAGGATATATACTCCCGGCTAAATGCCGGCCGGTTGAAACCGGTTCTGAGAACTCTTATAACACTGAAGGAAAAGGGTGTCTGGTTTGAAATAACGGTCCTGGTCGTGCCGACCTATACGGATAACATGGAGATGATAAGAAGGATGTGCGAATGGATACTGGAAAATCTTGGGCCCGACTACCCTCTTCACTTCTCACGTTTTTTCCCCCGGTACAAGTTGACACATCTTCCTCCAACCTCCATTCCGTTTCTGGAAAATGCGAGGAAAACAGCCATGAAAATGGGAATTCACTATGTCTATGTAGGCAACGTGCCACAGGCGGACTCGAATCACACATACTGCCCATCCTGCAAAAATAAGATCATAGAACGCCTCGGATATCTGATTACGGAAAACAGGATAAAAAATGGCAGGTGTTCCTTTTGCCGGCAGCCGATTGCAGGTGTCTGGGAATAAAATTTCTTGACCAATTAACTGGTTGTGGTTTATTTTTTGATCCTTAACACATTAAACAAGAGGAGGGGCCTATGGCGATGAAAATAGCAGTCCTAACGGGAGGAGGAGACTGCCCCGGTTTAAACGGGGCAATTAAATGGGTTACAAAAACAGCCCTTGATCCCCGGCTTGAGGAGAAACGTTCTGTAAAGTTTGAAGTTATCGGTATCATGAATGGTTGGAAGGGATTGGTAGAGGTTGACCCCGATGATCCGGCAAGTCATGTCCGGAACCTGAAACATTTAGACGAAGAGGTAGTCAGGGCATGGGACCGCTTTGGAGGAACAAACCTTGGAGCATCCCGGACAAATCCCTTCAACCCGAAAAACGACCGGTCAGAAAAGTTGATTGAAAATATCAAGAAACTCGGGATTGATGTCATCGTGGCAATTGGGGGCGAGGATACTCTGGGGGTTGCCCATAATTTACACAAGCGAGGGATTAAGACGGTCGGAATTCCTAAAACCATCGACAATGACCTGTCGGCAACAGATTATTCTCTCGGTTTTGACACAGCTATAAACATTATCACGGAAGAGATTGACCGGCTGCGTACCACGGCAGGTTCCCATGGACGCATCTTTGTTGTGGAGACAATGGGACGTCATGCCGGCTGGCTTGCCCTCCATGGGGGCGAATGTAGCGGTGCATATATGATTCTGATTCCAGAGCACCCTTTCGATATGACTCGCGTATACGAACTTCTCCGGGAGCGTGAGGGACGGGAGATACAGTATAGCATTATTGTTGTCTCTGAAGGGGCAAAGCTGGTAGACATGGAAGAATTTTATAAAGATGAGAAAGTTGACGACTTTGGACACCGTTCCCTTGGTGGGATTGCCGGTTATGTATCGGATGAGATAGAAAAAGAAACAGGCTTAGAATCGCGTTGCGTAATTTTAAGCCACCTGCAGAGGGGTGGTACGCCATCAGCTCGCGATCGTCTCATGGCCAGGTGGTTTGGCATTTCAGCGATTGACATGGTTTTGAACGAGGATTTTGGCCGTATGGTGAGCCTTGTACATGGGAAAATTACATCTGTCCCTCTCAAAGAAGTTATAAACAAACTGAAACTCGTTGATATCAAGAAGTATTACGACGTCAAAAGGTACAACGGACGGAGGTCTATACTGTAAATTGCTGAATTATTTGGCGTCCCCAGGGGGAGTCGAACCCCCGCTGCCGGCGTGAAAGGCCGGTGTCCTAGGCCACTAGACGATGGGGACGCGATATAGTGAAGTAGACGCTTATATAGTGTTATATGCCAAGATGTCAAGCGGAATTATGGGTGCCCCCACCTCTTAAAAGTTGTGGATGGCAGCTGATTTAAAAGAAATGTAGGCTTCAACCCCTTCCCGAACTCCCAGTTCAGAGAGGGATTTCTTAGTGATCAGTGATTTGAAAGTTGTTTCTCCTACCCTGACCTGAATCTCATAGTAAAATCCCCTGTCAAATACGCCTGAAACAGTTCCTCTGAATGAATTTCTCATACTTGAAGTGAATGATTCTTTGCTGAGCACAATGTCCTCAGGCCTTATGGCTATGTATCCATGAGCGTTGACAGGAGTCCTGCCGAGTTCGATTTCCAGATCATCTATGGTAGCCTTCGAACCGCTGAATCTTGCCAGAAAGAGATTTTTCATTCCCACAAAATCTGCCACAAACTTAGAGCATGGTCTTTGAAAAATATCCTCCATACTTCCAGTTTGTTCTATCTTCCCATCACTCATCACTGCAGCCTGATCTGCCAGAGAAAGTGCGTCGGCAAAATCGTGGGTTACCATCAAAAAGGTTGCTCCGGAAGATCGGTGAAGTTTCTTCAGTCCACTGCGGACATCTTCCCTGAAGCGGGCATCCAGTGCAGAGAGCGGCTCGTCGAGGAGGAGTACCCCGGGGTTAACCATGAGTGCTCTTGCCAGAGCAACACGCTGCAGCTCACCCCCGCTTAAGTTCTCAGGGAAACGCTTTTCAAGATGTAAAATTTCCAGTTCATCAAGAAGGCGACTCGTTCTCTTCTCTGCCTCCTTTTTGTTAACTCTCTGAAAGTGCAGTCCGTACTTAATGTTCTCCATGACGGTGAGGTGAGGAAAAAGGGCGTAGTCCTGATAGACAATACTGATTCCCCGTTTTTCAGGTGGCAATTTAGCGACATCTTTCCCACCGATAATTATACGTCCGCTTTTTACAGGAACGAGACCGGCCATAGCTTCCAGAAGAACTGTTTTACCTGCTCCGGTGGGACCCATCAGGACAAAGAATTCCCCTTCTTTTATGGAAAGATTGATATCATAGAGATGAAATCCCTGTAGGCTTACATTAAGATTCTCTGTCTTTATCATGCAACTTTCTCTCTAGATGGGGTGGTCAGGATACGCAGGATTAGGAACAGTGAGAGGCAAATAAAAACAAGCCAGACCGCAACCGGCTGGGAATATTTCAAACCGTAGGCCTCAAAACGTTCGTAGATCATCACAGGAGCGATCATCGGATGATATGCGACTATTACCACAGCTCCGAATTCACTGATCGCCCGGGCGGAACACATTATGATGCCAACAAGCATGCTGCGCCATGCGAGGGGAAAAGTTATTCGTGAAAATGTGCTGAACATGGATGCCCCCAGACTTCGTGATACCTTTTCAAGTCTGGGGGAGATACCTTCAAAACCATCCTTTACTGCATTTATGTAAAAGGGCATCCCTACAAAGGTCAGGACAGTGACGATTCCGGTTACGCTTCCCATGATGCGTATGCCAAGCTCACTGAAAATCTGTCCGAGCCAATAATTTCTCCCGGCAATACTGAGGATCGCGATTCCCACCACCGGGTGAGGAATAACAATTGGTAGATCAATAATACTTTCCACCAGCCTTTTTCCCCTGAAGTCGCTCCGAGCCAGCAGATACGCAAGGGGTGTCCCGAAGACAAAGGAGATAAGAGCAGCCAGTCCTGCCGTATAGATACTCAACCAGATCGATCGAAGTACGTCTTTATCTTTGATCGTCTCCTTGAGCATCGAAAGGGAGGGTGCGGTCATCATCTCTATAAGCGGAAGAAGAATAAAAGCCATAATCACAATACCGCATGAGATGGTAATCCAGAAGAAGGGCTCTCTTTTCGTCATTGGACGATTTCCTTTTCCCCCTTCTCTTGGAGACTGTGTCGCAATCCTTTTTTATCATTGCGAGCGACCGAAGGGAGCGTGGCAATCTATATGCTTTCAATGCCTTGTGAGATTGCTTCGGTCGTTTCACTTCCTCGCAAAGGGCATTACGACAGTCTCTCAAGGGAGAGGGAACTTTTACGATTTCATCAATCCTTAATTTCCACCAGTTTTTGCAGTTCCGGTGGGAGTATTGCCTTCATCTTTGCTGTGGGAACCCTGCAGGGGATAAAGGGAGGCTGCCCCATCTCTTTGAGAATCTTAAGTCCACCCCTGGGATCAAGCATGTATTTTAAAAAGGTAGTGGCAGCTTCAGAGTTGGGTGCATCCTTTATCAGAGTAATTCCGTAAGTGCAAGATTTTCCCTTCTTCTTTACGGTGGTACCCGGTTTCTTACCGGTGAGCTCTACTACCGCCTGCTTATAGAAGCTGTCATACTTATAATTTCCCAGGTTAATCTGATCGGGGAGTTCCACAAATTTGAGCTCATGCTGAACTGCTACAGACCGGTATTCCCAGGCATAATCCATATTTCCGGTTTGCAGAAGGGCAACCAGTTCCACCGATTTGGGTCTGATATTTTCCTTCGGACGATTATCAATAAGTCTTCGATAAAGTCCCGGTTTCTTGTAGTACTTTTCCGATAATTGAAGCACCATGAGAGATCGATAACCACAGGGATCAGCATTCGGGTCAGAGTGTCCCCACACCACGTCTTTCTTTTGAAGAATTTTATACCAGTTGCCGGCATTAATATTACTGGCATATCTACTTTTTCCCGTATAGCAGAGGACAAGCCGGTTGGTGGCAAACCTGATATTCCAGTTCGCATATTCAGGGATGAGCATCCCATCAATGACGGTGAAATCAGCGGAAGCCATGATATCACAGGGTTTTTTCAGATCGGTGATTTTCCTCGCACACTTGCGACTTCCCGCTGCCTCTCTGATAATGTCTACCTTAGGGTATTTAGCCTCAAATTCCTTTTCCATCTTGGCAAAGGGAATGGTCAGACTCCCCGCATTGAAGATAATCACCTTGCCCTGTGGTTCGGCAAGGGTTTGAGTTACTGAAAACGTCAACGTACACATAAGAATAAAAACAACAACAAATACTCCTCTTCTCATTTCGGTTCTCCTTGTTTAGTTGGTTTTTTGATCCACAATGTCCCGCTCAGCAATCAAGATCTGGGAAACCATGCTATGCCATCTTAGACATATGTCACAATTGACATAGCACCTAACACAAAAGTTTTTTTTCTGTCAATGTTTTTTCTTAAATTTATTCTGACCGGATTAGTTTCTTAAGTTTGCCGTGTCTCTTTACTTTCGTTTGTATCCGTGTTAGAAAAGCCAATTAAAGCCATAGGTTGAAAATGGGTTTAGCGATGGAAATTAAATACAGGATATGGATAGAGGAAGGTGATAAAGTTCTTTTCGGCAAGGGCCGCGAAAATCTGCTCGAGGCGATAGAAGAATGTAAAAGCCTGAGTGGTGCTGCTAAGAAACTCAATATGTCATACCGGGCGGCCTGGGGAAGATTGAAGGCATCTGAAGAGCGATTGGGTATTAAGCTGGTAGAGAATAGTCCTGACCATAAAGGAATGATTTTGACGGATGAAGCCAGACATATTCTTGAGAAATTCGAGAAACTGGAACGTGAAACCGGATCATTTATTGAAAGGACTGCTCGCAAACTTGGATTGCTTTCCATGATGCAGCCGGGGGAAACTGATGACTAATAGGTGTTGTATTGAAATACCACCGGTTCCCTTAATATAGTTTCCCTTGCCTTTTCTGCAAGCGCTGCGATGTTTGGGTACGATTCTTTTAATGCGGCGATCTGTTTGAGGTTGTCAGCGGTTCTCGATACGAGCATGGCCATATCACCCTCTGCAATTCCCGCCTTTTCAATAATTTTATCCCAATCAACCCCTCTGGCCCAGTCATACAAAATTAAACTGGTCCAGAATTGAAGAGGATTTACCATAAATCCCGCCTCAATCATCCTTTTAGAAATCGGGCCGACGGTTAAAACTATTTTATCGTATGCAGCCATCAATTTTCTTGGAAACCTTTTTCTATGTATTTTAATCTCCTGGTCTCCATCGTAAACAAAGGGTGCAACAACCGCGGCTAAAAGCCACTCATCATCTTTTGGAAAGACATCATTCCTCAAACACTCGGCAATAAGTAGCGGCTGATCAAGCCTCAATCTCGAAGCCCAGATGCCATCCTCAGTCAACTGAGCCTGCTCGTCCACGAATCCTTCCGCTTTTAAGAATGCTAAATGTTTCTGGAAATCATCCCACAGGTTCGATCCTGCCTTCTTACTTTTCTGATAAGCTCCAAGGGACTTTTCGAAGATATTCCTGATATCCTCCGGGGTCTGAGACAGAAGAAGGTTAAGCACCATTGAAAAGTCATTCCTGATCTGGCTTTCGATATCCTCCGGCTCTTCAAAGAGGAGGTTCTTTATATGCTTTATATCCATGAACCTTCCCGAAACAGCCAGCATGAAACCAATTTTGTCCTCTCCCCGCCTTCCTGCTCTTCCGGTCATCTGGTGAAATTCTGTACTGTTCAGTGGAATAAATTCATGACCGTTAAACTGATCTGAATTGAACAGGACAATTGTCCTTGCCGGGAAATTGACACCGGCTGCAACAGTGGTCGTGGCAAATATTGCATCCAGATGCCCCTTTTTCATCATCGTTTCAATCAAAAATTTCCAGGTGGGGAGTTGTCCTCCATGATGGGCACCCACCCTTGAGAAACGAAGATTATATAATTGTTTATAGTTCTTCAGGTAGGGGAAACGACCAAGCAAGTCCTCGATATCATTGTTAAAAGGTTCTTCCTCGCGTTGTTTTAACGATGGTCCGCAGATATTCAAAGCTGCATTGCACTCCGATCGCGATTTGAGAAAGAAAATGGCAGGAAGTAATTTAAACCTTGCCAGTACCCGGATAATTTCACCAAAAGGAGGAAGTTTACGTGATCGCCTCTTTTGTCGATTGGATTCATCTTCTATAAAGTACCTCACCTTACTGTAGAGCTTTTTTCTGTCTAAGTATGGTATTATTCTACCTGAGGGATGGAGGAAAAGCGGATAGAGCGGTACAGGCCTTTTTTCTTCTTTAATTACCACGCATTCTTTTTCCCGTATAGAGCTGAGCCATGCAGATATCTCGTAACCGTTTCCGACAGTTGCAGACAACATCAGGAGGTTTACCCTTGCGGGAAGGTAAATCAGAACCTCTTCCCAGACGACTCCTCTCTCTTCATCACCCAGAAAATGGGCCTCATCCAGGATAACCAGATCACAATCTAAGTTTTCACCCCTGTGCATTACATCATAGAGCTGGTTTCTCAGTATTTCCGTTGTCCCTACCACTATCGGCGCATCTGTATTCTCTTTTGTGTCACCTGTCAGAATACCAACATTTTCGCTCCCGAAACGATGCCCGAATTCTACCCATTTGGAATTGGTCAGTGCTTTCAGGGGGGATGCATACCAGCAGCGTCCTCCTCTTTCGAAGATATCTGAGATTGCCTCCTCGGCAATCCATGTTTTTCCCGCACCGGTAGGCGCCATGACCAGACAATCAGTCCTCTTTATGGCTTTCAGTGCCTTTAACTGGAATGGATCCGGGATGAAAGGTGCCGAAGGTGGCTTCCCGATTGTTGAGAAGATACTATGGAGCACCGATTCTGCTTCCGGCTTCATTCTTCCCGGCTGTTCTGCCTTTCTACGCCTTCTGTGAAATTTCTTCGGGGGCCTTTTTTTTAAATAATAGCGTTGCATTTTAACCGTTTTTGAGAGCTTTGAAAATATGATTTCTTCGGCAAGTACCGTACCGCATATCTATCACAGATACCATCTGCGGTAAAGGATTGACAGGGGGAAGTTGAGATAGTAGTGTTTCCGCGCTTTATTCCCTCAGGATGGAATACAAGTTCAATGTAGAGCAGGGCTTTAGCCCTGCAATTAAAGAGGAAACAATGAACGAAAAAAGAGACATATACTGGGGCTGGTTTATTGTTCTGGGTGCTTTCTTGATTTTGAGCATGAACTATGGGACCAGGTATTGCTTCGGTATCTTTGTCAAGCCCATGTCATTGGAATACCACTGGTCAAGGTCGGTGATCTCCATAGCGGCCTCCATCAATATTCTGCTTTATGCGATAGGCGGAATTTTGAGCGGTTACCTGCTCGATAGGATGGCACCTAAATGGATCATGACAATTGGGGGTATTATCGCTGCAACCGGTTTCATCCTGGCAGGATTCGTTAAAATGCCCTGGCAATTTTATCTTGTTTACGGGGTATTGTGTGGTGCCGGCTCGGCTGGTATCGGTGTAGTTGTCAGTAGTTCCTACGTGGGAAAATGGTTTGTAAAAAAGAGGGGCGTGGCCATCGGTATTACCTCAATGGGAATCGGTTTCGGAACGATGGTCCTGACTCCGGTAGTTGGCTACATCGTAAAAATTTACGGCTGGCAGAACGGCTTTATGTTTCTCGGGATGATGGTATTCATTATAGTTGTACTTCTTTCACAGTTACTCATGGGTAAAACCAAACCGGAGGCCTATGGTCTGCTGCCCGATGGTGAAGAGGCTGTCGAAGTGGTATCAGGAACAGCAGCGGTTACAGATGTGCCGTCAATGTCGCTCGTGCCCGTTCTCGCGGATTCCCGTTTCTGGATTTTAGTGATTTGTTTTGGTATCGCGATTATGGCGGAAATGCTGGCCTTTGTGCATCAGGTAGCCTATGCCCTGGAAAATAATATTGGAAAAGTTGTTGCCGCTTCGTCTCTGGGAGTTATCGGAACTGCAAGTATTTTCGGAAGGTTTTTCTTCGGCTGGTTAAGTGATCATTTGAAAGACGTTAAGTACTCAGCATCTCTTGGTTTCTTATTCATGGCGGCGGGAATGTTTATACTGTGTAAAACAGATACGGCCAAACTTCTCTTTCTTTATGCCATTGTTTTCGGTTTTGGCTATGGTTCTCTTGCTCCTATGATGCCTGTTCTTGTTGCTGACCGCTTCGGCAGGCATATCCTGGGATCGGCCTACGGAATGCTCACATTCTTTGTAGCAGGGGTGGGAGGTGGCCTCGGGCCCATTTTAGGCGGCATAATCTACGACAGGCTTGGTTCGTACATCTACGCCTGGCAGTTTAACCTGATTATATTAATTATTGTTGCGTTCCTTATGCTGACACTGAAGCCAAGGGCGGATGGGTACTAACTATACAAGATAGGACAATATAGCACTTCCAAGAATAATAGCGATTAATCCCATCAGACGAATGGTTTCTTCACTGGCTTTATGAAACCACCATTCGAAAAGACCTTTAACCTGCTTTAATGGTGCAACAAGCAGATAAACCCCTTTTATTACGGCCAGCAGCCCTAAAATAAAGGCCAACCAGAACATCTCCCTGCAATAAAATGCCCCTACCATCAAAATTAATCCGAAAATAAAGGCCAAAATCGCCAGCACTTTCATATTCATTCTAAAAACTAACTTCTCCAGAAACTTGCGGGTGCCTTCGGTATAAATTATTAAAAACGTTGCCTCTACAATCCACAAAATAAAAATGATACCTAATAGTATTTTCATTGTATCCCCCTTCAGTTTACCAATAGCTCAGTTATGCCGGCTTCGCAAAAAGTCTTTTTTTGTCATTTTCATGACTTCCAGGTAACTTAAATTTACAAATGTGTAGTAGTTGTGTTCTTTAATATTTACCAGTAGCGTACTCCCTCTGTGAGACACAGAGACCCAACGCTACGTAAACAAAAGAATTTTTGAGATCTATCCGGCAATATTCAGCCATACAGAAAATGTTACCGCTGACAATATGGTGCTGGTGGAAACGGCAGCGACGGCAAGGTCTGTATCTCCGTTCATCTCCTTTGCCATTACATAGGTTATAACAGCAGTAGGTGACGCAAGCAAGATAAGGCCGGGCAAATAATCCTGTGGCATGAGGCCAAATAAACGATACAGGGCAAAACCGAAACCGGGAAGCAGGATCAATTTCATGATGTCTGTGGTAAAAACTAAAAGTGTCCGCAACCGCATCAACTCAAAAGATAGAGAAGCTCCTATTAACAACAATGCCATTGGAAATGCAAGGGCACTCAGGATACCAAGGCTGCGGTCGATGACAAGAGGCATCGGTACTTCTGTTATTGAAAATAACATGCCGGCCACGGCCGCTAATATTACAGGGTTGCCCAGTATTTTCCAGACTATAGTCAATTTATTTCCCCTTACAGGGATATTGTCTGAACATAACTGAAGAATAACCACTGCAAGGAAGTTTTGCAGGATTATTATAAAACCCGCAATTATACCAGCCCGGATAAACCCCTCGGTCCCGAGGAAGTAATATGCCACAGCAAGACCTATATATCCTATATTTCCGTGAAAAGAGCACTGTATAAAAGTACCAAACTGCTCCCGCCTGACACGAATAGTTGACCCCACACCCCAGGCGATAGCAAAAACAGTTAGAATGGAAAGCAGAGTAATGACCAGTACCACAATATCGAATTCGGTTCTCAAAGAAGCTTTGGAAATTGACAGAAAAAGCATGGCAGGCAGTGCCAGATAGTAAACCAGCCGGTTTGCCGGTTCTATAAATGCCGGCGGCATAAACCCTTTCCAGCGAGCAAACCATCCAAGGACGATAACGGCAAATATCGGAATTATAGTAGCTACAATATTCATGAGTTTTAAGGAAACAGAAGAGAAGCTCCCCTTGCGAGTTTGTCAATTTTATGGACGTTAAGTTTGATGAACTCGTGAACAGTTCTAACAACTTGTCATTTCGAGCAAAGCGAGAAATCTTTATTGTGTAATATGCTTAAAACAGAAGATTTCTCCATGTAGCGTGGTTTTTCTGTGCCCCACAGAGGGGGGCACGCTACGTGGAAACTGCTACTATTCCCGTTTCCAAGGCGGGATCTGTTAGAAGCAAACCGTTCATGGAGAGAATGGGGGATTATTCCTACTTCTTTTTTCTTCATCCCCATTTTCCTTGTAGGTATCAATATCAGGAGTGATAATAATTATCCGGTTATCTTCTTCCATCTTGACCGATGTCCTGGCTGAAAGGATAGAATACCAGTCCCCAATGTTATTGCCTTTGTTGTCCAGTATATTGAATCCATGCAGTGTTTCGTTGAGCTCAGTAACCTTAGCATTCATGTCGCCAACCAGATTCTTGAGTGTTTCAGGTGTAAACTCTACTTCTTTCCACAAGTTAGAATCGAGTGTGTAGCTCTTGTCTATTCCAATTATAGCATTGGGATAAACATCAGACCCGCTTATATAGTAATTGAGATTGGGACTTACCTGGTAGTTTTCAAAACTTTCAGTGACATCTTTATTCGGTACTATTGTGCCATACTTACCGGAAATCAAACCTGCGCAACCGACAGAAGATAAAATCAAGATGACGCAAATTGTACTAACTGTTCTTTTTATCACTTTTAGCATAATGATTGACTCGTGTTAAGGTTCAGAGGAATATCCTTTTCCCAAGTCCCTGATTTTTCGTTCCAGTTCCTCATAGGTTGGTTTTTGGGTGAAAAACTCCTGAACTTTCCTGAAAACAATCGAGATTTTCTTTTCGTTTCCTTTTGCGTATTTTCCTTTTGTTATCATGTTTTTGTCGATTTTGGAATATTTTCTTATTCTTAGCCTAAGATCACACTTTTCCTATACTCCAACTTAATAGATTTCCATATTTCCAACGCAGCTCTGGAAATTCCGCGGGACTGCTGGAAGGAACTTTCCGATATTGCAGGTTATCAATCAGCCGTGAGTATTTTTAAAGAGCGCCACAATATAGAAAACCCCTAAAAACGGGTTTGGCCTTTATTCTTGGGGGCTGTTGTTTGACACTTTTGTAGTAGAAGAAATTTGTAGCGGGTTATTTTAAGAGGTGGAGCTTGGGTCGCTTGTCTTTGGTCGGTACATTCCAGATCACCTCGGCAGCCTGAGGGCGGTGCTTGGCTATGGTTCTGAGAAACTCGTTGAAGAATTCAATATCTTCATCGGTATAAACTTCTCGATCATGTCCCCAGACGCCCTTTTTAAATTTGCCTTCGATTACCTCCATTTTCTTCTTCATTGTGTTTCCTGTATATGTGGTTTCCAGAAGGCCTTTTGTCACAAAACAATTAAAATATCAAGCTATTTCACAACTTAGGGTATAAAAAGGAAAGAAGGAACACCAGAGAACCCTGCAAAAAGCCATCGCATAGTGTAAACAATATGAGTCAGAAATCAGACGGGGCGAAAGTATTAGATGGACACAAAACCCCCAAAAGTGGACATTAGGGGTAAGCTTACTGCCTCCTTATGAAAGCTCACAAACCTACCCTATTAAGTCTTCTACTTAACTGCTTCTTTCAGTGCTGAACCCGCTTTGAACTGAGCAACCCTGCGGGCAGGAGTGGTTAGCTCTTCTCCTGTCTGAGGATTTCTACCTTTCCTTTCTGCCCTTTCTTTTACCCCGAAAGTGCCGAAGCCCGGGAAAGTTACCTTTTCGCCATTAGACAACAATTCGGTCAATTCATCCGTAATAATATCGAGAACCTTTGCCGCCGTGCCTTTGCTGGTTCCGCCTTTCTCTGCTATTTTTCCTACAAATTCTGCTTTTGTCATACGTGCCTCCTCCTGAAAAGTTTTTCTTGTTTTATCTAAAGCTGTACGTAACTTTTGATTTGAAAAATTTGATCACGATATGGTTTGGCTGTCTTAAGTCTTTGATTTGGCGGCATTTGTCAAGTACATAGCAGCTCTCTTAAACTGTAAAATTGATGACGATGTTAAGATATTGGTTCCCTGTATGCAATTTATAAGAAGGATTTATCCCATTTCCCTATTTGTCTATGTCTTCCTGAAAGCGGTAAATCTAATTTTACTGAAGGTACACAAGACTTCTAATAAGCGTCACTCTGCAACTGCGCAGCAGAATGACGCTTATTAGTAATCCAGACCGAGGTTTGTGCAATTCAGGGGACGCACAATTTTGAGGACGGCATACTTAATTCTTGTAGTTAGGTATACTGTCCCTGAGATTGCTATTCAGGAGAATCTGAATCATTTTATCCCTATCGGACCGAATCAATACAAGATAATCGGGAATATTCAACACTTAGTTGAGAGTTACCTCTGAATTTTATTCCTCTACTCCGATGCCGTATTTTTGTAATAATTTAGATTCGATAAGAGATACTATGAAAAAAAACACAATACCTCCTGCACTGAGAGCAAGTAGTGAAGCAAACATCATGGCTGTTTCCAGATAGTAGAAATGTGTAAGGATCAAAAATCCCAAACCTTCATTCGAACCTACGAATTCTGCCACTACTGCACCTACTGTAGAAAGAGCTGTTGCTATTTTCAGCCCGGAAAATAAATAAGGAATTGAATTGGGAAATTTTAGTTTCATAAATGTCTGTCGATTTGTTGCAGAAAATGATTTCATCATCTCCAGACATTCTGGTCTGATCTCTCTGAGTCCCCTTGTTGTATCGACAACAATTGGGAAAATCGCCATGATTGCAGCTGCTATAATTTTTGAAACAGTCCCAACACCAAACCACAAAATCAGGAATGGCACCATTGCAATTATCGGGGTAACCTTGAGTGCCACAATGTAAGGATAAAAGCTCCATTCAGCGAACTTGGAGTAGTTAAATAAGACAGCTATTGGTACACCTATCAGAACAGCTGTTAAAAAACCGAGGACAGCCTCAGACATTGTAACACAGAAATGGTAGGCTATAGAATGTGCAGAATCGAGTAAATGCACGGCGATGGCAGAAGGTGGCGGTAAAATGAATTCCCTTATGCCAAACAAAGCTACCAGAAACTCCCATAGAATTACAATTATTACAAAAACAATATATTCTTAATGTTCCTTATGAAAATTTAGACTTTTTTTTAAATAAAGAGTTTTCTTCAGATTTAAAAA
>Ga0209121_10001188_pt1 | contig 27280 bp, 27 predicted proteins | sample Cruoilmetagenom3_FD_187292 | JGI IMG/M metagenome (GOLD analysis project Ga0209121, IMG submission 187292) | Oil polluted marine microbial communities from Coal Oil Point, Santa Barbara, California, USA - Sample 3 (SPAdes) (version 2) | ecosystem: Environmental > Aquatic > Marine > Oil seeps ...
GATCTATAAGAAGAAGGAAAAATAATCGTAACCCAAAATTATTTAATAATTATTTTATTTTCTTATTTCTTTTTTAATAAAAAGTATGAAAATTTTTTCAATGATGAATTATTAACGAATTTAAATTATATAATTATTTTAATAAGATTGAGTAAGTAAAATGCCTACTAATATCGTTGTAATTGGCATGGGATACGTTGGTATTCCCATGGCTGCTCTTTTAGCTGATGTAAACGATTTCTATGTTACGGGTATTCAACGAAGGTCTCAAAGATCAAGTTGGAAAATTGATTGGCTTAATAATGGTAAAAATCCTTTTGAAGGAGATGAGCCTGGCTTAGATGAGTTAATTGAAAGAGTAGTAAAAAATGGAAAATTTAAAGTTACTAACAAATATAACGATGCTAAAAATGCGGATTATATTTTAATCGATGTACAAACGCCTGTAGACGATCAAAAAACCCCAAGGTACGCATCTTTAAAGGAGGTTTCTCAACAGATCTCAAAACACATGAGAAAGGGAGTTACAGTCATACTTGAATCTACAGTCGCACCTGGAACGACAGATAATGTTGTACAAACTATTTTAGAAGAAGGAAGTGGTTTAAAACGGGGTAAGGATTTCTACCTTGTTTTTTCGTTTGAGCGCGTAATGCCCGGTAAGTTATTGGAGTATATCATAAATTTTCCTAGGGTAATTGGCGGTGGTTGTAAAGAGGCCAACGATAAAGCTATGTATTTGTACGGGAAAGTTGTTAAAAAAAAACTTCAGATAACAGACACTCTTACGGCAGAGTTAACTAAATGCATAGAGAACGCATACCGAGATGTAAATATTGCATTTGCGAACGAGATGGCGTTATTAAGCGAAGATTTTGATCGAAATATATATGAAATTGTAGAATTAATAAATCAACGCCATGACAGAATGATGCATTACCCCGGTTCGGGTGTAGGTGGTCATTGTCTTACAAAAGATCCCTGGCTTCTATTGTACGGATTTAATAAATATACCGAAAGAATTAACGAATCTAAAATGAAGATAATTCCTGAATCAAGAAGTTTGAACGATTATATGCCATATCATATGGTCGAGTTAATGGAAAATGTATTTAGAGACTCCCATAGGTTAGTAGACAATATTAAGATAGCTCTTTTAGGGGTCTCGTATAAAGCAGATACCGATGACACGCGAAATACTCCGACAGAAAATATCATTAGAGTTCTAAAAAGTAGATATCATTCGCATAATATCATTTACATTGCTCACGACCCCTATGTAAAATCGCGCGATTATAATCTTACTGAATTAACCAATGATTTCGACAAAGCAGTAACTGATGCTGATGTTTTGCTTTTCACAACAAATCATAAAGAATATTACAACATCGATCTTGCTGATTTAAAGAAGAAAGTAAGGACACCGATTATTATAGATGGAAGGAACATATTTGACAAGAAATTGGTTGAAGAAAAAGGTTTTATTTACAGAAAGATTGGAGAAGGGTCAAAAAACCCCTATTAATGTTTTTCTCTTTTTGTTTTTCAAATAAAAAAGTAATAAGAAATTCGATCTCAAGTTCTGGCATAGAATTTATTGATTAAATCCTATCGTTTAACTACTTAATCTTAGAGATCTTTATTAATTATGTTTTTTTCCATTTTTTCCTTTAGCTTTTCGCGTTTTTAAAGCTCTTAAGTACCACATAGTAAATGACGAGCAATTGGTTTCATAGCAATTGTCATCATATCCAAAATCAAATCCATCTTCTTCCAACATGTGTTTTTCTCACTATTAAATTTATTGTTAAGTTTATAAAAATCAAAACTATTAAGGGTGAGGTTTATGAAAAATAAGATTATTGCACAATTATCTAATTTATTATAATAATAAAAAGATCGGTATTATGTAAAAATGTTAAAAAGAGTTAATCTCAAGTTCTTGCGAAACTAAGGAATAAAACCTAACGTTTTTGTTTTACTCCTCGAGATTTAGTTTATTTTTGGTTTTTTTTTCTTTGCGTTTTTTTCTTAGTATATTTATACACGAAATTATTCCGTCAACGATGCCTCAGCCCGTACAAAAATCTTCTTCTGCTACGGTTTTTTTAACTTTGTATTTCCATTCAGACATTTTGATTAATTTTTATTTTATTAGTTATTTTGAATATAATTAAGCAATCTTAAAAGACTATTTATTATAATTAATAATTATACGAGATTTCTTTTACATTTAAATAAAAACTTTAAGTACTTCATTCATTTACAAACTATTAAAAAAATAAATTAAAATTTGGATTGATAATAGAATGGGATTAAAAGATGAGATGTCAGAAATGAGGAAAAGCATGGAAAAAATGACTTCAGAATTACACGAGACAAATATTGCTATTCGGGAATCCCTTCAATTGACTTCCGATGCTGTTAAAGAAATGAACGAAAGTTTTACTAAAATGTTAGGAGAAACATTAAAAGCTATGCAAGACATGAAAGTAAAAGTCGATATTAGTGATACTATTTACAACCGTCTTGGGATTGAGGGTTTAATTCCGGATATTTTTAAAAAAAAGACTAAGAAATAAACTAACAATTTCAAAGATGTTTAACAATTTATTTATTTTCACATTCAATATTGATTAAATTATGATATTTGCCTTTTTTTAAAAGCAAAATATAAGACCGTAAGAGAAATAACATAAACAACCGAAAACATAAACCATAGAACGAACTCAGAGTAATTATTCTCAACAATACCTGCTATAGCCTTATATATAAAAAAAATTGTAAAAAGCGAAAGCAACTGAACTCTCGATTTTAGTTTATCCATTTTGCTAAAAGTGATTTTGTTAAATTTAATTAGTAATAATCATAATAATCAATATTATAATAAATAAAAGAATTTAAAATATAAATTAGAAATGTCCAAAACTAAAAGCCCTCCTAACTGTTACATATGTGGGAAGAATTGTGAAGATATCTTAGATAAATGCCATTATTGCATATGTGATATCACTATTTGCGATGTTTGCTTAAATTCTGTAAAAAAGAACGATACCACCTGGATTTGTCCTAACTGCAAAGAGGAACGAGATGAAGAAAAGTCAAGAATTTTTCGAGATAATTGATTTATGAAAAAAATTGTTTCAAGCTCTTTTAATTAGTATAACTTACGATTTTTTTAAGCCAATGATGAAAAATTTTAAAAATGATTTAATGTCTTAAAATATGATATAATCTAGGAAGTCTGAGGCTAATCATCTTAACTTCAATCTTAGTATTATAAAAGAATATAAACTTTCGATGTTTTAGTGAATCATAAGAAATTGATATTTAAGTGGTATTTATGGCTAAAATTTCAAAGGTTTTAGAAATTGACAATTGCAATAAGGATATCCTTTTTCATGTACTTTACAAAGCCGAATTTTGGGAAACTATTAACCCATCTAAGAAAATGGAAGCTAACTTTATAGCACCCAATGTATTGTATACTAAAATATACGACGAAATAGATGTAGTTCACGTTCCTATTGAGATGGAGGGAGAATTAGTGCTTTCAGACAAAGGTGAAATCGGAGGAAAGGGGCGGTTAGTTGAATTTAACGTTAGAAATAATAAAGACATCAAACAATTAGAAGGTCGGATGCGATTTAAGGCCTTATCTCCTACTAAAACCAAAATAGGAGTCTTTGTGGAGAATTTTGCTTTAAGTAGCGATTTCCTCAGTTTGATAGGTAGCGTAGCAGATTTTACGCTTCAAACTAAAATTACCGAAATGATGAGGAATATTGAGAAATATTGCAAAACAAAAGATCTGAAAGATTTCTTATAAAAGAAACGAACTAAAACCTATAGATTTGAGTCTAAAATTTTTTTAAAAAAAAGTAAAAGTTCAAACGGTTGATTTTTTGTTATGCATTTAGAATTTTATTGAAAAAAAATAATTTATAAACTCGTAATTTATAAGCTAATTAGAAATAACCTCTAATAACACTGGGTTTTTGGAAAAATGAACGTCTGGATTTTAGATTCTGAAAGCGGAATAACTTTATTATATAAACCGTATATGGACTTGGCTTTAGATGAAGACCTCATTAGCGGTCTTTTGGCTGCATTAAATCAGTTTACTACTTATGAATTCAAACAGGGTATAGAAAGTATTGAAATGGGTGGACTCCGATGGTCTTATTTAGAAGATAATGAGTCTAAGTTGTTGTTTATTGCGGCATCTGAGAAAAATATAAGTTCAAATATGTTAAAAGCTCGGCTCAATGTTATCATGCAAACTTTTATTGAACAATATGTTTCTGGAGATAAAGAAAAATGGTCCTCCTTATGGAAAGGCGATACAGAACTTTTTAGCCCTTTTAAAGATGTTATCGATGAATACTACGCACAGTGGTTAACTGCCGAAAATATCACAACAATCGCAGAATATTTTGATATTTTAGGCGTGTTTCAACAAATATTAAATTTGCTAACAAATCTAATTGAAGCTCATTTTCCAGCTGAAAAAAAAGAATCGATATATTCTCAAATCGAATCTATGTTTGCAAATTATTTAAGTAATGAATACGTGAAGAATAATTCTGAATTAAGCAAGTTTTCATTTAGCCGCTCTACTGGAATTAATATCATTAATATTGACCCTACTAAATGTGACATGCTGGTTGTTGAAAAGCAAATTATAAATTTAGTAAGAAGAATTGTTGAAATGATAAAAACCCAAGAGGGATATTACGTAAGTCTACATTATTTTATAGAAGAGAATATTTTTGAATATTTGATTTCTAACATTTCTCTTCTAAATGAACTAAATTTGTTCAAATTTCTTTTACAACTTTTTTTATTAAAATAATTTTATTTAGATAATAGTTTATGTATTCTAAAAACCTTGAAAACATATTTTAATTAGGTTTATTAATTAATAAATTATTAAATTAAACATAATTATTAAAAAACTCACATCTTAATCTAGAGAAATGATTAATCTTCCTCTACTCATCTTTGTTTTTATTCTCTTTGCATATATTATTCTAAGTTACTCTATGAAAGATGTTGATTTCGTAGCAGTCTCCCTAATATGTATGTTCGTAGCCGCGTTCGTCACTGGTTTGGTGTTGGGGGTGCCGTTGGGTTTTGATAATTGGTTTGACAATTTCGTCTTATCTATTGAATGGCAAGCAATAATTATTATATTGAGTATGAGTATTATATCTAAAATTGCTCAAGATTCAAACGTATTAGAATATTTAGCCGTAAAGATTTTTAAAATCTCAAAAGGGAACCAACGATATTTTCTTTATCTACTTTGTGTTATCACTACATTATTGGCAGCCGTTATCAGTGATGTAGTCGTGGTTATTATTTTAGCACCTGTAGTCGTTCGCCTTTGTCATTTTTTAAAAATAAGAGCGGGTACCTACCTTCTAGGAATGACGATTTGTATTAATATCGGTTCTATTATTACACCCTTCTCAAGCGGGGAGAATATCATTATTTCTACTTGGTTTACACTTGATACCGTCTTTTTTTTCCAATATTTCTGGGTTTTTTCTTTTGCATTGCTGTTTTTAACCATATTTTTGATAGATAAATTAATGCTTTCAAAAGAGCCGGAGATTGAAGCGCAACAGAGAGAGTACGTGTTAGAGCTAATAAGTACAGATGTTATGATCAAAAATAAAACAATGTTTTACTTTAATAGCATCGCTATAGTCGTTACAATTACTTTATTTATCGTATTGCCATTACTATATCTTACAGCTGCAATTTCAGCAGTAATATTAGTTTTAGTCAATGGAAAATATACTAAGAAACCAATGGGAAAAATCTTAAAAGATGTTGAGTGGGAAATCATATTCTTTTTCATTTCCATGTATGTGGTTATTAATTGCATGTTACAAGCAGGCTTTCGAGACATTATTGGCTTGATTCCTTTCGAATCTTTTGGACCTATATTAACAGTTTTTATAATCCTTATTCTTGTTAGCCTACTGTCAGGCTTCGTTGCAAATACGCCAATAGCTCTTATTTTTTTACCAATTATTGAAGTTTTAATAGAGGAATTTACCTTTCCAGCAATACCTCTACTATTTGCCTTTATAGTTGCTGTAAATATAGGGGGAAACATTTTACCTAGCGGGGCTGCTGCGGACATGATGACACTTAAAGTAGCCAAAGATAGTGGCGTTGAAAATCTAGGTTTCAAAAGGTTGTTAAAAACAGGAGCTACTTTTGCGTTTATTCATATTGGAATTTCATGCCTTTATTTATTAATCCTTATTCCCTTTACTTTATAATAAAATTGTAATAAAAAAAATGAATTAAGGGAAAATCCCTCTTAACTCAATTGCTTTCGCGACTCTTGATACCGCTATAATGTAGGCGGCTGTACGAAGCGAAATCTTCCTCTCTTTTGAAATTTTATACGTTTCTTCGAAGGCTTCAATTATTATTCTTTTTAGTTCTTCATTAATACGATCAAGTTTCCAGAAGTACGAATTAATATCTTGGACATATTCGAAGTAAGATACGCAAACTCCACCACTATTAGCAAGAATATCTGGTACTACATGGATTCCTTTTTTAAATAGGGTTTTGTCAGCATTTGGGGTTGTGGGGCCATTCGCACCTTCCAAAACTATTTTGCAATCTATTTTCTCCGCATTTCTTTCTGTTATTTGATTTTCTATAGCTGCTGGGATTAATACATCACATTTTAATGTAAGTAGCTCGTCGTTACCAATAAACTTATACTTATCGTTTTTATAATCTTTCAATAAGTTACCTTGTTTAGCCCATGTTAATAATTTTTCTACATCTAAACCATCTTCGCAGAAAATGCCTGTTGATACATCTGAGACGGCAATAACTTTACACCCGTGTTTATAAATTAGATCGGCAATCGTACCCCCTACATTACCTAATCCTTGAACTACAATCTTTAAGGACTTTAAGTCTAATCTTAGTTTTTCAACAAAAGCTTGAAGTACAAAATACAAACCCATTCCGGTAGCATTTCCTCTGCCAACAGAACCACCAATTTCGATTGGTTTTCCAGTTACGACACCAGTAATCGTCCGTCCTTTTTGCATCGAATAAGTATCCATGATCCAAGCCATAATTTGGGGGTTAGTGTTCATATCTGGAGCAGGAACATCAATATCTGGTCCTATGATGTTAATAATTTCAGCAGTATACCTTCTTGTAAGTCTTTCTAGCTCTTTTTTAGATAATTTAAAAGGATCAACGCATATGCCACCTTTAGCGCCCCCTAAAGGCAAATTTAAAAGACTACTTTTCCATGTCATCCATGTTGCTAAAGCTTTTACTTCATTGAGATTAACGCCTAGAGAATATCGTAAACCGCCTTTCCCAGGTCCTCTGATTGTTGAATGATGAACCCTATAACCTTCAAAAATTTTTACAGTACCATCATCCATCATAATTGGAATAGAAACTATTAAAGAACGTTCTACTCTTTTTAAAAACTGAAGAATATTTGGATCTAAATCCATCACTTCTGCTACAATATCAATCTGCTTTTTTGCCATTTCAAAAGGATTATCAGCCATTATATTACACTTTTTTTATTTTTTATTTTATTTTATTTTTTATAATAATTTCTGCTAAATCTAATAAATAAATATTCCATATAAACTAAAATACTCACAATTATGGGAATAAACCTCTCAATTCATGTGCTTTTGCTAATCTATTTGCGCTAATAGCATATGCTGCCGTTCTGAGTGATGAATCCATTTTTTTTGAAAATTTAAATACTTCCTCAAATGTGTCTATAAGAATAGTTTTCATTTCTTTATTAACGCGTTCTAACTTCCAGAAATAACTGTGTATATCTTGAATATATTCAAAATAAGACACACATACGCCTCCACTATTTGCAAGAATATCTGGAACAACTATTATTTCTTTTTCCTCCAAGATTTTATCTGCTTGGGAAGTCGTTGGACTATTTGCTCCTTCTAATATTATTTTACAATCTATCTTATCTGCATTTGCGCTATAAATCTGATTTTCAACAGCAGCAGGAATCAAAACATCACATTCAGTGCTTAACAATTCAGCATTAGTTATTGGGCTTGAATTTTTACTCTCATATTCTTTTAATAAATTACCTTGTTGTTTCCATTTAATTAACGAGTCTATATCTAAACCAGTTGGAGAATATATCCCTCCTTCTTCTTCAGAGATTGCGATAACATTGCAGGAGTTGTTACATAATTGCTTGGCAACAACAGATCCCACTTTTCCAAAACCTTGAATTACAACACTCATTTTGTTTAAATTATAATTTAGTTTCTGACATAAATGTCGTAACAAATAAATCATTCCTGTACCAGGAGCTTCAGATCTTCCTATTGAGCCTCCAATATCAATTGGTTTACCAGTAACTACTCCAGGAATGGTTCGACCTTTTTGCATACTATATGTATCCATCATCCAAGCCATTATACGCGAATCTGTATACATATCTGGTGCAGCAACATCTCTATCTGGTCCAATCATATTTATAATTTCCATGGTATATCTTCTCGTTAAAACTTCTAATTCTCTGTTCGATAATTTTTTAGTATCGACTCTTATACCACCCTTAGAACCGCCAAGAGGTAACCCTAATAAGGCAGTCTTAAATGTCATTAAGAGGGCTAAAGCTTTCATCTCGTCAAGAGTCACAAAGGGAGAATATCTTACACCTCCTTTGCCTGGACCTCGTAAAGTAGAATGATGAACTCTGTATCCTTCAAAAATCTCGAGAGAACCATCATCCATCATTATTGGGACAGAAACAATGAGCGCTCTTTCCGTTTTTTTTAGATATTCCAAAGTATTCGGGTCTAAATTAATTAATTCTGCTGCTATATCTATTTTTTTTTTAGCACTCTCATATGGGTTTATTATCACAATTCTAAACTCCAAATTATTATTATACTAATTACTAACAATTTTCTATTGCATTTAAAATTAAATTATTTTTAATAAAACAGTCCTTCAGTAGGCAAGAATTGTTGTTTTGTTCATAAAAAACAAAAAAAAAAGAGAAGTTTTTCATTTTATGTTATAAATTATAGAGTAACCTATGGTTTTTCTAAAAATAAGCCAAAACTATTACTAAGTCTATAACCAACCACGTAATTTCATGGCATTTATCACCCTTTCAATGGCTATTAAATATGCACCCATTCTATAATTAGAATTATGTTCTTTTGCTTTATGGACAACAGAATGATATGCTTTAGTAATTATTTTATCCAAAGCAGTAAATACTTCTGCCTCAGTCCAGAAATATTGATAATATCCTTGCACCATTTCGAAATATGAAACAGTAACTCCTCCAGCATTACATAAAAAATCAGGAATAACAATAATATCATTTTTAAATAAAATCTGATCTCCTGCAGGTGTTGTTGGTCCATTTGCAAGTTCAGCTATAATCTTACAATTTACATTTTGTGCATTTTTACGTGTAATTACATTTTCAAGCGCAGAAGGAACTAAAACATCACATTCTAATTCCAATAATTCTTCATTTGTTATTTCTTGTGTTCCTTTCAACCCTACTACCGTGGAAGCTCTTTCTTTTTGTTCTGAAGCAGCATAAGCATCAATCCCATTTTTATTGTAAATACCTCCTATTGAATCGGAAACAGCAATTACCTTACAATTATAATCATCTTGCAGGATTTTAGCACCCCAAGAGCCAGCATTTCCATATCCTTGTATTACAACTCTTGCTCCATTTAAATCTAAACCAATATCTTTTGCAGCTTCTCTTATGCAATAGGATCCACCTTTGGCCGTTGCAATTGAACGTCCAGCACTACCCCCTAAGGGTAATGGTTTTCCAGTTATTACAGATGGTGCATGTTTACGTACAATTATTTCATATTCATCCATCATCCAAGCCATAATTTGGGGGTTAGTATAGACATCAGGCGCAGGAACGTCAATACTTGGTCCAATAAAATCTGCTAACTTCCTAATATAACTTCTTGCAAGCGTTTCTAGTTCTCTATTACTCATTTCTCTTGGATTACAAACGATACCACCTTTAGCGCCCCCTAATGGAATATCTACACATGCGCATTTCCATGTCATCCAAGCGCTTAATGCTTTTACAAGTGCAGCAGTTTCATCAGGATGCCACCTTATACCTCCTTTCATTGGCCCCCTTGCAGAATTGTATTGAGAACGAAAACCTTTAAATGTTTTAAGAGAATTGTCGTCCATCTTTATTGTAAGCTTTATTTCAACGAATCTTTCAGGTTCACTTAAAGCTTTATAGATTTCTCTATCACATTCTCGAATTTTACAAGCATTATAAAGTTGTATTTGAGAGATCTGAAACGGATCTAGATTTTCTTTCATGACTTTTTCTTCTTTAGTTTAGTTTCTATGATGTCATAATAATATCATTAGTATAAGTACTACTTTCTGAATAAGCATTTAACTATAACTTTTTTAAATTATAATAAAGACCAACTATTCAATTCAATTTGATTTTTTTATCCTTTTTTCTTTTACTTATTTAATTTTTTATGATATTAATCAATATATATTTTATATTGAAAAAGTTAATTAAAATTTCAATTTAATAAATACTTAATCAACATTACAAAGTTGTTTAGGATCTATGGATAAAATCTGCGTAATAGACATGGGTTCACAGTATACCCACCTTATAGCTAGACGTATTAGAGAATTAGGTGTATATTCAGAAATTTTACCGTACGATGTCTCAATTGGAGAATTAAAAAGGATCGACCCAAAAGGGATTATTCTTTCTGGTGGCCCTAGTAGCGTCTACGAAGAGGATAGTCCACAATTAACAAAAAATTTCTTTAGTTTTGTAAAAGAGGCAAAAATACCTGTTTTGGGGATTTGTTACGGTTTACACTTGATAATCCATCAATTAGGTGGAAAAATAAAGCCATTTAATCGGAAAGAATACGGCAAAACGGAATTAGAAATCCTTAAGACTAAGAAACTATTCGAATCTTTAGATAAGAAGGAGACTGTGTGGATGTCCCACGGAGACCAAGTCGAATCCATGCCAGACGGTTTCGAAGTTTTAGCAAAAACAATTACTTGCCCCATTGCGGCGTATGCAAATGAAAGTTTGAATTTATTTGGCGTTCAATTTCACCCTGAAGTTATCCATACGCAAAAGGGTATGATAATTTTGAAAAACTTCGTTTTGAACATTGTAAAAGCGACAAAGGAATGGAAGTTAGAAGATTGGATAGAAAGTGCAATCGAAAAAATTAGAAGCGAAATTGGATCGACCGATAGAGTGATTTTAGGACTAAGTGGAGGTGTCGATTCCTCCGTTGTAGCGATTTTGCTCCAAAAAGCGATAGGAGATCGGTTACATAGCATTTTTGTCAACAATGGAGTATTAAGAAAAAACGAAGAAATTGAAGTTCAAGAAACTTTCAAACACGCGTTAAATTTTGAAAACTTCCATTACGTTGACGCTGAAGACTTATTTTTAGAAAAATTAAAAGACATTGAGGATCCTGAAGAAAAAAGAAAAATTATCGGTCATACTTTTATCGAAGAATTTGAAAAAAAAACAATTGAGTTAGAAAAATCACATCCAGACATTAAATTTCTTGCTCAAGGAACTATTTATCCCGATCGAGTAGAAACAAGCGCTACAAGTAAAACTTCGGTAAAAATTAAGTCGCACCATAACTTGACTTTACCTGACGATATGACACTGAAAATTATTGAACCTTTGAAAGATTTATACAAAGATGAAGTTAGAAAAATAGGTCTAAAACTAGGATTACCAAAAAATATTATAAATCGACACCCTTTTCCCGGTCCAGGGTTGGCCGTAAGGATTATCGGGGCGATTGACAAAGACAAACTTAATATTTTAAGAGAAGCAGATGAGATTTTAATTGAAGAGATCAAAAAAGCGGGTGCATATGATGCCCTTTGGCAAGCTTTTTGCGTATTCTTACCATTAAAAACAGTAGGGATAATGGGCGATTTCCGTACCTACGAATATATATGCGCCATAAGAGTCGTCGAATCGTTAGATGCCATGACTGCTAATTTTGCAAAATTGGATTGGGAGCTTTTAGAGAAAATTGGAACAAGGATAATTAACGAAGTAAAAGGAATAAATAGAGTGGTTTACGACATCTCAAACAAACCTCCCAGTACAATTGAGTACGAATAACTTGGTTGCAAAACTCTTTTAATCATCTTAATTTAATTAACCAATTTATTAGGATCGTTTTTCTATAAAGATAAGGTTTTTATTCTTTAGAATTTATGACAACTTGATTATTATGAAAGAAAACGAAATTGCGTGGGATTTATCTGAAATTTTTTCGGGTCACGATGATCCAAAAATTTCCAAAACCATGGATTCGCTTCATAAACAAGTGGAAGATTTTGTAAAGACATACAAAGGAAAAATTAACGTACCAAGTTTTTCAGCTAAGGACTTATACGAGTTGTTTAAGAAGCAAGAAGAGTTTTACGAAAATCTCGAAGAATTAGCGTTATTTTCTCATAGGTCGTACGATGCGAACATGACAATTCCAGAATTAGAGGCGCTAAAAAATAAGATTGACGACTTTAACACTGATACATCTAAGAAAATGGCTTTTTTTGAATTGGAGATCGGTAAACTTGTTTATAGTCGAAAAGAATTGGTAGATAGTCCAATATTAAAAGACTATAGGCATTTTTTAGAGAAAATTAGAAGGGATGTTCCACATCAACTTTCAGAGATTGAGGAACAGTTGATTTTAGAGAAGGACCAATATGGAGTAAAAGCATGGAGCAGCTTACAGGGTAAATGGTTAAATACAAGGGAATTTGAGGTCGAAGTGGAAGGAGAAAAGAAGGTTTTATCTTATGGAGAGGCTAACAGTTTAATTACTCATCCCGATAGAGCAACGAGGATCTCTGCTAACAAATCTATCTATGGGCTACTAGGAAAAGATCAAGAAGTCTTTTCTACAGCGCTCAGAAATATTTGTTCAGATTGGATGAAAATTACCAAAAGGCGTAAATACGATAGTCCAATGCATCAGAGCCTTATTACAAACGATACAACGCAAATTATTATTGACAACTTGATGAAGGTCATAGAGGAAAATGTAGGCGTTTATAGAAGATATTTAAGACTTAAAGCAAAACTAATGAACTTACCTAAACTAACTTGCGCGGATGTTCGAGCACCTATTAAAGCGCCTTCAATGAAAAACCGTTCTTGGAATCAAGCAAAAGAGCTTGTTTTTGAAGCTTACGGAAATGTTGATAAAGAATTTGAGAGATGCGTTAATGACATGATCACAAAAAACCATATAGACGCTGCTGTAAGAAAAGGAAAGAGAAATGGAGCGTACTGCGACTCTTGGAACAAAGGAAAATCTGCTTTTATTTTACTATCGTTTACAGGTGCTTTGAATGAAATATACACTCTCGCTCACGAACTTGGCCATGCTATTCATGCTTACCTTGCTTCAAACGAACAATCGTACTTTAACGTTTTTCCAGGATATACGGTTGCTGAAACGGCCTCCACATTTGGCGAACTTTTAATGACAGATCTTTTACTAAATAAGGCAGATAGTAACGAAGAAAAAAGGTCGCTCTTAGCACACGTGCTAGACGACGCAGGGCAAGCAGCGTTTCAAGTAAGTGGGCGCGCATGGTTCGAACAAAGTTTATACGACGCGATCGAAAACGGCGAAAATTTAGATGGTCCAACAATCTCGAAATACTGGTGTGCTGGAAGAGATAGAATATACGGTAATTCCGTTGAGTGGTTCGATGAAATGATATGGGAATGGACTATGAAACCCCATTATTATCAACCGAATTTTCGATTTTACAATTATCCCTATGTATACGCACAACTTTTTGTATTCGCTTTATATCGCAAGTATAAGGAAGAAGGTAAGTCTTTTATCCCAAAATTTAAGAAACTTTTAAGTGCCGGAGGAAGTTTATCCCCTGTTGAACTAGGCGATATTGTTGGTTTAGATATAACTAAGCCCGACTTTTGGAAGCTAGGGATAAAGCAATTCGAAGAATTTGTTAACGAGTTTGAAAAAGTAATGGATTAATTCTTTTTTCTTATAAAATTGGCTAAATTTTGAGTTTTTAGAAATGAATAAATATCAAATAAAAACAAGATTATTTGTAATTTCCTGAATATATTTCATTCTTTACTAACTCAAAATCAAGCGACTCTTGAGACTTAATCCCTAATCCCCATTTTTTACAAACTTCATTTGCTCTTTGAGATAGATACGCAATATCTTGGCGATTAATAAGGTCCAAATTGAATTTTCTCGTCCCTGCTAATAATTGTTTTAAACCAATACCAAGTTTACTTGCAAAATATGTATATACACCAACTGCGGATGGAGGAATTTCATTTCCTTTATAAATCCTATGGAGTTTATCATATTCAACAAATGCTTCATTAAGGCTTAAACTCAAGGGATCCTTATCTTTAGAAAATCCCAAGTTCTTCAACATAGCAGGCGTGACTGCTTTATTTGAAATTATTTCACCAATATATTTGGATTTCATAGCAGCTGTTAGTGGAGCCCTTGCCATAGCTATGCACTTAACATAGGGGGCACCCATGGCAAGGGCTTTGAATATCTGAGTCTCGTTTGCAATTCCACCCGCGATGGCTACGGTTGGAATATTAATATTGGGGTTCTTTTTCTTTATCATATCTAAGCATCCAACTACAAGAGCTTCTAAATAAACTGTAGGAATTGAGCCTTCATTCATCATACTTACTGGACTCATTCCTGTTCCTCCTCCAGCACCATCAAAAGTCATTCCATCTACTTTTCCTTCTACTCCTAATCTTAATAACCAAGCAGTGGCAGCCGGTCGATATGCTCCTGTTTTTATAAAAATATTTTTTGCACCACATGAGCGAATTTGATCTATTTCTTCTAAAACATCTTCAGTTGTGGATAATCCCACTCTACTATGCCTTTCAAAATCAGGAATCAATCCTGTTTTCCATTGATCTATGATAATTGGATCTGTGGGATCTGGAAAAACTAAGTATCCACGTTTTTGGAGCAATTGTGCTCTTTCTAAAGACCCTAATCTTACCTCCCCTCCAATTGCTTTAGCTCCTTGACCAAACTTTAGTTCTAGCGAATCGATGTCTAATTTTGACATAACATAATCGAAAACACCTAATCTTGTATCTTCGATATTTTTTTGTACAATTACTGTACCATGTTTCCCATCCCAAAATTCTCGATAAGTCTTAACGCGAAATTTCATGTCTTCTGTATCAACAACTTTAGGATAAACTGTATGATTTGCGAACTGAGCAAATGGATCCATGCCTACTACATTTTCTCCAATTGTTATACTTACACCAGCTAAAGCAGCTCCTATTGCTAATCCTTCCCAATTTCGTTTAGCAACATAAGTGCTTCCTAGCCCTGGAATCACAATAGGCAATTTCTGCTTAATATTACCCCAGTGCATCGTCAGATCTACGTTAGGAAATATCACTTTATCCTCATCAACTTCAATCCCTTGAGCACCTCGAACCTCAAACTGCATTTGAAAATCGCCATAAGATAAACCAAAATCTTTTGATGTTCCTGCAGTAGAGTTTCCATAAAGCTCTCTTCGAGGGTATAGCGCTTCACGCCCTCTAAGTGCAGATTTTGAAACTTCACAGAACACAGGACAATCGGCTATACAAATTGAACATAAACCTGATTCGCAAGAATCTTCTACTCTTGTTCTTGAACCAATTATACTTGATTGATGGGTTATCATAGAAGTTTTTGTCATATTATATCTCTTATTTTTAATTAAGAATTATAAAAATATCTTCACTAGCTTTTCTGTTAAAAGTTCTACATTGCTTCGTAAAGGCGTGGATATCTATCTTCATAAATCTTAAGCTTCTCAGGGTATCTCTCTTTAATCCTTCGAATAATTTTAGCAAGTGAACTACGATGGTTGTATCCCATTGCAAAAGACCACTCTCTTGCTGTTGATCTCCCTATTTCCTTTAACTTATCTAAGCATATTAGTTCATAGGTCTTAAATACTTCTTCTGTTGCGATTATCGCAACCGTTGGGCTTTTATCTAACTTTTCTAACATCTTCATCATCCATAATTTCTATACAAGATATTTTTTATTTATGGGAATAATTTCCCATAATGAACAAGTTAATAATTTAAATGATTGTCACTTTAAAAAGTTTTTCTTGGGAGAGTTTTTCTAAAATGTTTTTAATTTTCGCCTTTTTTTCTGAAAATCTTTTAAAGTGTGCTCTTCTTGGTTATAAACTTATTGTTTTGCGTTAAAATTTTTTTAACCACAAAAAACGCGTACCGACAAAAAGCTGAGAGTTTAATAGTAAATTACTAAAAAAAATTTATGAAGAACCTACTCTAGACATGAGAAATATATTTAAGTTGACAAAAATCATTTTATAATTAGAGATTTTTATGCAATTTTTAGAACAAGAGGGAGCGCATGCCTTGGAGATTTAAAGTACTCTTTTATTTATCACTTGGTTTTTCATTATGTGAATTTATCTTCCCTACTCATGTAAGTCAGGCTATAGGATTTGATGTTGGAGACATGGTTCATTGGATCTATGGGTTTTACATCCTAATTCCGCGCAATCCAACTGAAGAGATAACATTATATTTTTATATTAATTTTCAGGGTTATTTTTTGATAGTTTGGGCGATTATTTTACTAGTGGTATTTTTTGGTGAGTTGCGTAATGCCAAACTTGGTAATCCATACGATAAAAATCTAATTTATGCTATAGCAATTATACAGCTAATGGCAAGTCTATTTAGGCAAACTTATGATACATCCGGAATTACAGTTATGCAGCTATCGTCTTGGGGATTTATCTTTAGTGCAATTTTTGCACTCATAGGGAATAAGGAGCTAAATTTATTTTACATTGACAAAGGTATAGTAAATGTTAAGAAAGAAAGAAAAGTTGGTATTGTTCTAATAACGATATCTCTTATTTCAATAGTTTATTGTATTTCTATCTTTTTATGTTGGGTAGCTCCATATGGTACAGATGCATTTTCATCATTATTCGTTATTGATATGTTCCCATCACTAATTTTATTACTATTAATGTTAATTTACGGAATTTATTCGCTAATAAGAGCTAAAAGAATGAAAAAATCAAAATTACAGTAATAAATTGAGACTGAATGAATTATGCATGTATAATTTGAGGGGGATAGCGTTATTGATTAATTACTATGTTAAAAATAAGGTGATTGTTAAAAAAAACTTATAAGAATTCAGATAATAAAATATTTTTATATTCTGGATCTCTATCAGCAAAAGATATGTGTTCCATCCCTGTGTATACATCTAAACAAGGAAATTTTTGAAAAAAGTCTGAAAAGGGGATGAGGGCGCGAGAAATATCAAAAAAAGCATCATTTGGCACGATATAAATGTTTTCCTTTAGTACTAGGTGTTTTTTTTTTATAATTTCTAGACTCATAGTTATAGATATAAAATTCAATAATAATAAAAAAAGAGTCCCGACAAATTTAGTAATAAAAGTAAAATTGAGAGCTTTATGTTTATAATAAATTTCAACCTTTACATGTCAAGAAAGTTCAATCAGGTATATATCTAAACATCATAAAGATAAAAGCAAATAAATATATATAAAAGGCGATCCATACTACAATTCCAATAATACCAATAACTAAACCTGCTTTAGCCATTCTAGGATCATCGTCATTCTTTTTTCCAACAGCGCCAAGAACGATGCCAATGATTGAACCTACTATTGGAAGAACGCCAAATAATCCGAGTAGTCCACAGATGAGTGCTACTATTCCGTTTGTGTTATTACTTCTCGGACGATAATTATAATGTTCATCTTGGGGTTTTTGTTGGGAATAAGTTTGTGCGGAAATTTGAACTTGAGTTGGTTGTTGATATACTCGCTCTGATTTTAAATTATGACCACAATTAGGGCACACATTCCACGAAGCTACAATCTTTGTTCCACATTGAGGGCAAAAATTCATAGAGATCAGTTCGGATTTTGTTGAAGTTGATTTTCGGAATCCTCTTCTTATGTTAAGTTATCAAGATCCCGTATAAAAAGTTATGTGTTGAATATTTTATGTGTTTCTACTTTGTTTTCTTCTCTTTATCTAACAATTTGACAAAAGAACTTCCTTCTTTAATTACATTTAAAATGAGGTGAGTATTTGTCCGTTCTACATAAGGAGATGAGTGAAGTTTTTTAACCATTGCGCTTAACTCCGTGCGCGTTTTGAAGCGAGCAAAAACGAGGGCATCGTAATCTCCTGTGATATCGTAGACTCCAAAAACATTAGGATTCTCCGCGATATCTGTTTCTACTTCAATCATTTTACCTTTTGAAACCGTGATTTCTATTGTTGCAATAATATCGTACCCCAATTTTTCAAAGTCAATATCGATCCCATACCCTTTGATAACGCCTTGTTGTTCTAGTTCTTCTATATGTTTTTTAATAGTTACTGGGGATTTTTTTAATGTTTTAGCGATTTGATTAAAATTTTCCCGACTATTTTCGCTAAGAATTCCTAAAATGTTAAGATCAATATCTTCACCTGAAGTAGGATGTTCCTTATCTTTCATAATAAAAAAAATAGTTCGATTGAATTTTAAGATTTATTATTTTCTAATTAATCGATGTAATCAAAATAATCTTTAAATTTTAATGGAATTTAAAATTCTTTAACCTAATCTTTTTATTAATTCTATATCTTATTTTAAAAAATTCGAAGGAAGCCTTGTAAAATGAGTTTAAAAGAGATTAACATAATCCCGGAACCTGTTAATATCTCATCAAAAGAGGGAGCGTTTACTCTAAACGAACAAACTCTAATTTTGACGGATCTAAAATCAAAAGAAATTGCCGAGCAATTGAAGGAGATTTTATTATCAACGCTCGGATTAAATATTGCTATAAAGGAAGATTTGCAAACTAAGGAAAACAAGAATGTAATTGTTCTCAAAACAATTAATAACGAAAAACAGCTAAACCACGAAGGATACACTTTAATAGTTTCACAAGAGCGTATTGAAATTTCGGCTTCTACGCCAAATGGGGTGTTTTACGGTATCCAGACGATGCGACAGTTAATTCCAACCGATAAAATTGGGAGTAAAAACATAGATTTAGAAATTTCTATTCCGTGTGTTGTAATAGAGGATTATCCTCGATTCCAGTGGCGCGGATTCATGCTGGATGTTGGGCGCCATTTCTTTACTAAAAGCGAAGTGAAAAAAATACTAGATCTTATGGCTTTTTTAAAGTTAAACAAATTCCACTTCCATCTCACTGAAGATCAAGGGTGGAGGGTAGAAATAAAGAAATATCCGCTACTTACAGAAATCGGTTCAAAACGGGAGGGAACAACCTCTCAACGATCTTATAGAAGTAATAATAGAGTCCCTCTAGATGGAATTCCAGTATCGGGCTTTTACACACAACAAGATCTGAGTGAGTTGGTTCAATACGCTACTGAGCGATTTATTACAATTATTCCAGAGCTAGATTTTCCCGGGCACACAACGGCAGCTCTCGCGGCTTATCCCGAGTTGAGTTGCACGGGTGGACCTTTTAAAGTTAGTACTCGGTTTGGGATTCATAAAGAAGTACTTTGTATAGGAAAAGAAAAGGTTTTTGAATTTACTCAAAATGTTTTAGACGAAATTATTGAGATTTTCCCTTCCAAAATAATTCATATCGGTGGCGACGAAGCTCCTAAAAAGAGGTGGAAAAAGTGTCTTGATTGCCAAGCTCGTATTAAAAACGAGGGACTTGGAAGTGTAGAGAATTTACAAGTATATTTTACGAATAGAATTGCAGATTATTTAGAATCTAAAGGGAGACAGATAATAGGATGGAACGAAATTCTAAACGACAAACTTAACGAAAACGCGATATGTCATTATTGGACGATGAATTTAAAGCAAGTTTTAGAGCACGCAAGATTGGGAAGGAAAGTAGTGATGTCTGAAATGTCAGCGGTTTATCTAAATTACCCTTATAAAATAATCTCCTTAGAAAGGGCGTACAATTACGAACCAATTCCAAACGATTTAGAATCAAAATTTCATAAGCGCATTTTAGGAATTGAGGCTTGTTTATGGACGGAATTTGTAAAAAATAAAAAAAATTTAGAATGGCAAGCATTTCCAAGGATAACCGCTGTTGCAGAAACGGGATGGACGCCTAAAAACAAGAAGAATTTTAAATCTTTTCAAAAACGATTAGAGAAATTCAATAGATGGCTTGATCTCTTTAAAATAAGCTATGCTAAAAAAGAAGAATATTTGTTATAAGAAAATCAATTTTATTGATTATTAAAACTGTTTCCGCGCAAATATCGTAATGCTTATTGTAAGTATGATTGTTGGTACGATAGAACATATAAGTAAAGAAAAAATAATAGGATCGATAAAATCTATGAAGAGCGTTGGTAAAATAGATATTGCAGAAAGCTGATTGCCTAAATAGACTGACAATATTGCTGCAACCGGAACAGATGAAACCATTACGCCAAAAAATATTCCAATAGAGCAAGAGATTGCCATAGCTGCCAAACTAATTGATAGCGACTCTATTGCTTGATCTACAACATATTCTGGAAGATTTCCTATAGTTAATTGATCAATAATAAGACCGACAGCAAGAGAGATGCCTGTAGCAATAATTAAACACAAATACACGGCAAAGAATTTCGCTAAAAGGATATTTGTACGCCTAACTGGTCGAATTAAAAATAAATCGTAAACATGCCGTACTTTTTCACTCGCAATAGATGTACTCAACATAGCAGAAGCAAGCATTCCACCAATGCTAGAAAATATAATTGCAACTATGGAAGAGATTGGAATACCTTCGGCGTCTGGGACGATATAATGGAAAAGCAGCGATAGCAAGGGCATTCCTACCCATAAAATAATCATTACTTTTGACTTATAGAATCCTTTCAATTCGTCTAAGAATAAAATCTTTAAACTCATCTAATATCACCCTCAATATATTTTAAATAAACTTCCTCTAAACTTGGCGTTAGAATTCTAAAATTGCGCATCTTAGACTTGTGTTCTGTTATTTTTCTAAGTATCCTGTGAATTGTATCGTCTATATCAGCATCTCCTTTTAAATGAGCAAATTGTTTATTTGAAGCGCCTATTTCGATTCTTTCGATTCCGTTTATATTCTCTAAATTTGGACAAGGGTTTCCTCCCTTGTTATATACTATTTCGATGATGTTACCTATGTGGAACTCACTTTGTAGTTCATCAGGAGAACCAATTTTGATAATTCTACCATTATTCACTATACCGATCTTATTTGCGATATCTTGAATGTCAGTTAATATGTGAGATGAAAATAATATAGTAATTCCCTTTTGGCTCAAGTTTTTTATTAGGTTTTTTACTTGGTACCTACTACTCGGATCTAATCCGGATAAGGGCTCATCTAGCACTAATATTTGAGGGTCGTTTAGAAGCGTTTGAGCTAATCTTAATTTCTGAATCATTCCTCCCGATAAATGAATGATCTTCTTATACCTTACATCTTGTAGGTTAACAAACTCTAGTACTTCCCGAATTTTTGATTCGAGATGAGTCGATTCTAAGCCCGATAAACGCCCAAAAGTTCTTAAAGTGTGATCAATAGTGCGCCATCTTTGGAATCCCGCTTCTTGTGGATGATAACCTAGTATTTTATATATCTCTTGGCGAGATTTAGATATATTTTTCCCTGCGATATACACATCTCCAGTATAATCTCTTATTAGTCCTACTAGAATCTTAATTGTGGTAGTTTTTCCCGCTCCGTTAGGTCCAATATATCCAAACACATCTCCTTTGTTTATAGCGAAAGAAACTTTATCTAAAGCTAAAGTATTCTTATAACTTTTTGATACAGTTTGAAATTCTATCAGCGCCTTGTTATTTTCACCGCGATTTTGTCGATTCATTACGCTACCATCTATTTTCTCAATAAAATTTTTTGATCATCCTTATCTTAGTAAATAGAACGTAATAATAAATCTTTTACCACATTATATCTTTTTTAAAAAACAACGTAATTAATAATTTACAAACGAAAAATCTCTACCGTGGTTGGACTTAAAATAAGATTTGATTTTTTACTCTATATGAATAGTCTAAAAATAATATCTCACGAACATCTTATTCCTAATTTCTTCTATCGAAAGAGGGAGTGCTATGAATGCGAACTAAGACATCATAAATTATTCTTGAAAGAGTCTTGTAATTATATAGAATTAGTCTGTAAAAGTTGTCGAAACAAAGAAACTATGTTGAGATTAAAAATCAAATAAGTTTAGCAAAAAAAAATAAAATAAATTTGTTTTTCAAAGTAAAAATTATTTAAATTAAATTTTGGACCCGCAGTTCTCACAGAATAAAGATCCTTGTCGAAGTTGCTGACCACAATAAACGCAATAACTCTTTCCCTCTGTTGATAATGGTTCTGCAAGATTCTTAGGTGGGGCTATGTAATTATCAACAGGAGCGTAAACGACATTCTCTCCAAGGATAATCTCGCCAGTTTCAGAATTAAAACGATAACTAATAACTCCTTTTTGGCGCAAATCGATTAGGACCCGAAGCACATCCTTAGGTTTAATCCCGACTTCAAGCGCTATATCTTCTAATTTATGGGCGCCCTGATTACCACGGTCCAAAATTGCAACTCTTACTGCTTTTTGGAATTGAATGTTAGTGTAAATCTGTTGGAACCCACCAATGGTAATAAAAAAGGCAGGAATAAACAACCAAAATCCCCAACTTGATAAGCCAATGAGGTCAAAATTAATAGCTCTAAAAACTAACGACATAATCGCAACGAATAGAAATACAAGCCCCGTTCCGAAAATGCTAATTGCAGCTTCGTATTTCTTTTTAGAATAATAACGATGTTTATATTTTTCACTTGACAGTTTTTTTCACTCTCTTTATTTCTTCTTATCATTTATTCTCTTCTAACAAGAGATTCTTAAAATATAAAATGACATAACATTATTAAAAAATATTGAGTCCAATTTTTAACAATTATAATTATTTCATAAATGAATTGCAAGTTTAAAGAATATTAAAGAATAGTTCATTAACTTTAACTGAATTACTTGAGATTTAATTTATGGAATGAAATTAAAATGGATATTCAAAATATAGGAATTTTCTATTTTTCTGGGACGGGAAATACTCAATTAGTTGCGAATTTGTTTGCAAACGAGTTCAAAAGGAAAGGTTTCAGTACAAAGCTTATACCTATTGAGGATATTTTAAATAAAAAATTTGCGCTTTCTACAGGCGATTACGACCTTCTAGGTTTTGGACACCCTGTACATGCGTTTAGCGCTCCAAAAATATTTTTTGATTTTCTTGACAGGTGGTCAAATGTAGATGATAAAAAAGCATTTACTTTCAAAACAGCTGGAGATCCGCTTTGTTCTGGAGGGTCTACAAGCTTGGTTAGAAAACAACTTAGTAAAAAGGGGTATAAAGTATTTCATAAAAATTTGATTATTATGCCTGCTAATGTAATGTTTAAATACAATGATTCTCTAATTAAACAGTTATACGAAGTAGCTGTTAAGAAGGTTAAAAAGGGAACCAATAAAATACTATTGGGAAAGATAAATCTTCAAAAAAATAGTTTATTGCTAAAAATTGGAACTTATTTGTTCAATAAAGCAGAGAGTAGTGGTGCGTCTTACTTCGGCAAATATCTAATAACAACAGACTCATGTAATTTATGTGGTAAATGTATAAGAGAATGTCCCACAGGAAACATATCTATAAGTAATAAGAAATTAATATTTGGAAATAAATGCACCCTATGTATGCGTTGTGTTTACAATTGCCCGGAAAAGGCGATTTCAAATAAATATATGAATTTTTTTGTAATAAAAGAGGGTTACAATATTCAAAATGTAATTGACGACCCAATGATTAAAGGAAATTACATTACTCATAAAACTAAAGGATTTTTTAAGCATTTTTATAAATATATGTCTGAATATTGAAATCCATTTTATTTTGCTAATTTTTTAAGATAAGGTGTAAAGAAAGGCACTCTATTTTTATAGTTTAGATAGTCTTCTCCAAATCTTTCAGTTAGCTCTTTTTCCTCCTATTTTCCTACGAAGAACCACAAGACAATGAAAAATAGTGTTAAAATCAACATAAAAGTGAGCAATAACAGAAAAAACCATCCAAAAAACGATCTATTAGCCCTTAAATACAAAGAATTTCTTGTATACTTATAAATCCCAGTTGTAATAAGCTTACTTTCTGATTTTGATTTATATATTTCTCTACCGAATGCTCGTTTGATTGATAAGGTTTTTAATGAGCAGAATAAAAATATACATCCTATACATAAAAGGGAACTTCCTAAAATCATTCCCCAGAAATGTGGAAGCGGAAAAATCCAATGTAAATTAAATAATATGGTTATACCTATAGAAAGAAATGAGAATAATTCCACAACCAGTAAAATTAATAATCAGATTGGTGGTTAAATATTTCTTTTTTTTTTTTTTCTTAGCATTTTTTTAAATCGAAATCTTTTTAAAGTTATGATTTATTCTATGTGTTAGTTATTCAAAGTCATTCAAGCTAACAATTAATTTTGGTACGCTCAATGTGTGGCAGATACCTTTAAAAAACATTAGCAGGACGGCGACAGAATGGACACCCTCCCATATCTCAAAACACTAGGCCATCGCTTTAGCGAGGAGCTTATAAATAAAAATTAGGGCACGACCCAGAGAGGCCGTCTAATGGCTTTATAGCTGACTCCATTTATATAATGGAATTTTTCGAAACATTGGCTCATGAGGGTAAGGATAAGGTAGAGCTCTACCACTTATAGCTTGAGCTATCAATTTTTGAGGTTACTTGCTCGATCTGTTTAAGAAAAAAAGTTTAGTGATTAGAAGCGAACTTTAGTTCGCAAGGATTTTTTTTCTTTTTTTTTTTTAGATTCAATTATAATACTGATACCTAAAAAAATACTAAACATTGCTAATATTAATGTTAAAATATCTAAGAATTCAGATACAAAAAAAAGAAATATAACTGTAATTATAGAAATAATTATAAATACAAAGATTTCTAATAATATGTAATGTTTTGGCATAATTTTTACCCTTCTCATCATTATCATTAATATCTTTTTATATTTTAAATTTAACTTTCTAATTAATATTTACACACCATTGCTTCTTATTCTCATATTTTTTGATCATCCTTAGCAAAATATTTTCCATAAAAATAGCAGGATCGATTTCTTTCGCCTTTTGGTTTTCTCCATAATGAATAACCTTAGAATAATATAATGATTATTGAAATGTAAAAACATTTATATTAAAGAGATATGTGTATTGATTGTTTTTTATATCTTCCAAGCTATTGAGAAAAAATTTTAAAGATAAATAGTTTTCATTTTTTTAAAATCGAACTCTAAAAATTATATCATCTTTTAGTTTTAATATCTTTATTTTATGAAATATTTTAAAAATCAATATCTCCTATATATTAAACGGTTCAAAATATAAATGAAAATTAAAAATTTAATAAAATTTTAAAAATGGAGCAATCTAATTCTTTAGGATTAATGAATGATAAATTATTAGGATTTTTAGAAGAAGAATTTAAAACTAGCAAGCTTAACCGTCTTCCAGAGGAATATGGGGGAGGAAATATTTTTTCTCATCCATTAGTTGGCGTTGCTCAAGGCAATGATCCCATTTTTCATAAGTTTAAAAAAATTATAGGTCAGAAACATTTAACACCTCTAGAAATGTGGATAGCAAGTGGTCAAGAGCAATTGTCAGCGTCGGACCTTTATGTAGTATCAGTAGTGTTTCCTTTTGTTGATAAGGTTCGCAAGGAAAGTAATAACCCAATTGTATTACCTAAAATAACCTTGCCAGCTGAAATCTATTCCGTTGCTAGAAATTATGGCAATGAATTTAAAAGGTATATGATAAACCAAACAATTAATTTCTTTAAAGAAAAAAGCTATAATGCTATATCTGGGATGTTTAGTGATTCTTATTCAATTGTTTTAAAAGGAGGATATTATTCTACTTGGTCTGAAAGATATATCGCTTTTGCTACGGGATTAGGAACCTTGGGTTTGCACGAAGGACTTATTACTGAAGTAGGATGTAATATTCGATTAGCATCAGTGGTTACTAATGCCCCAATCAAAGTTTCTCGAAGAAAGAGCGATGAACCTTACGCTAATTGTTTATATTATGCAAAAGGAATTTGCAAAGAATGCATAAACAAATGCCCTGCAAATGCGATTACAGTAAAGGGCCTTAATAAAGTAAAATGTAATAAATATCGTATGAAGGTTGCAAGAAAAATGGTACCGCGTCTTGGTTCAATTCTGAAGCCTGATTCCCGCCGTATTAACTGGAAATTAAAAGAAAATATTTTCCTTGTAGGTTGTGAATTTTGCCAATTTGGGGTTCCATGTACGGAAAAAAACCCTATGTTAAGTTATGATATGGATTATTCTTGAATCCATAAATTTCTATTAACTTTCAAAAATCAAGAAGATAGATTTTTGTTGTACCACAATTTTAATTTTTTATATAATTTCTAAAATAAATCGCTAGTTAATCAGTAAATTTATAAATTCCATATCACATTTTTATTCAAAAACTGGAATAATTTCTATTATCAAAACTTTAAAAAAATGATTGATGTAAAAAATGATTGAAAAGGATGATCCGAAGAGGAAAAAGTTATGTGAAGCGGTAATCGAGAAGGTTAAAGAGGAAGATATTAAATTTATATACCTTCAGTTTACCGATATTCAAGGTATTATTAAGTCTTTTGAGATAAATTCGAAAAGGATCGAAGAGTTTTTTGATATAGGCGAGAACTTTGATGGAAGTTCTGTGACTGGTTATGGTGCTATAGAGGAATCTGATAAAGTAGCGCTTCCAGATCCAAGCACATTTAACGTTGTTCCTTGGAGGAACGACAATAGAAGGGTTGCTCGCGTTTTTTGCGATATATATAATCCTGATGGTACGAGATATGATGGCGATCCTCGTTATATTCTTCAAAAAGCCGTTAAAAAAGCGGAAAACCATGGATTTACTTTTTATTGCGCGCCAGAAATGGAATTTTTTATGTTGGAGCAACAATCGAGAGAG
>Ga0209121_10001189_pt1 | contig 27278 bp, 21 predicted proteins | sample Cruoilmetagenom3_FD_187292 | JGI IMG/M metagenome (GOLD analysis project Ga0209121, IMG submission 187292) | Oil polluted marine microbial communities from Coal Oil Point, Santa Barbara, California, USA - Sample 3 (SPAdes) (version 2) | ecosystem: Environmental > Aquatic > Marine > Oil seeps ...
TCAGCAATTCTAAGGTTTAGAACACCACTTTGTTGCGTGCCCATAATATCACCTGGTCCACGGAGTTTTAAATCTACTTCAGCAATTTCAAAACCATCACTACTACGAACCATGGTTTGTAATCTGGTTTTACTATCTTGATTTAATTTATGACTAGTCATTAAAATACAATAACTCTGTTCTGCGCCACGACCAACCCGACCACGTAATTGGTGTAATTGAGATAAACCAAAGCGTTCTGCACTTTCAATGATCATTACAGAAGCATTTGGAACATTGACACCAACCTCAATAACAGTAGTAGCTACCATTATATTAGTTTCTCCTTTAACAAAACGTTGCATTTCATAATCCTTATCTGCTGGTTTCATTTTGCCATGTACAATTGAAATTTGGTGTTCTGGCATTGGGAATTCTCTAGAGATACTTTCGTAACCATCCATTAAATCCTTGTAATCCATTTTTTCACTTTCTTGAATTAATGGATAGACGATATAAATTTGTCGACCTAAAGCAATTTCATCTTTCATAAATTTAAAAACTTTCAGTCGATTGTTGTCATATCTATGAACTGTTTTAATAGGTTTACGACCTGCAGGTAATTCGTCAATTACTGAGATATCCAAGTCGCCATAAACAGACATGGCCAAGGTTCTTGGAATCGGAGTTGCAGTCATTACTAAAATATGCGGTGGAATATAGGTCCCTCTATTCTCCCCAGAGGGGAGACTTTTTAATTGCTTTTCAATAGCATTAAGAACGCTATCTATATCACCAATAATTTGCTCATTTTTAAAACGGATCACTTTAAAGCCAAGATCCTTCAAAATATGCGTTCTTATTTCATCAATTTCTGTTTGTTGTAAACTATTATGGTAACTTCCGTCAACTTCAATGACTAAGTTTTTCTCTAGATTTACGAAATCTACTATAAACTCATCAATAATATGTTGTCTTCTAAATTTTGTGTCTAATTTATTACTTCTTAAACATTCCCATAAAATGCGTTCAGCTTCAGTACTATTTTTTTTGTTTTCTTGTTGTAATTGCTTCATTAATTTATAGGTTGAAGGGCGAGCAGTTCTGTATCTATTTAACACAGCTTTTGCTTCTTCCCTCTGGGAAGATTGAGATGGGCCTTTCTTCCATAATTTTGAACGTTGTGCTACTCCAAATCTGTGTTGCTCGTCTATTATTGCGAGCCCTAAATTTTTGAATTTCACCTTATCTTCGAGTAGTGCATGTGTGCCAATTAAGATCTGTAAATTGCCGTTTTCTAAATTTTCATGAATTTCTCGTCTCTCTAAAGTAGTGCTTGAGCCAGTTAATAATGAAATACTGATATTCAATTTATTACATAGTTCTTTTAATCCGTTATAGTGTTGGACTGACAAAATAGCAGTCGGCGCCATAAAGCAACACTGAAAACCGTTGTCAAGCCCCATTAATATTGACATGAAGGCAACTATCGTTTTGCCAGAACCTACATCTCCTTGCAAAAGTCGATTCATCTGTGCATTACTTCCTAAATCTTGCCTAATTTCTTTTAATACGCGCTTCTGTGCCTTGGTCAATTCGAAGGGTAAATGATCTTTATAAAAGCTGTTAAAATAATCACCAACTATATCGAATGGAAAGCCTTTAATTTTTGATTTATGAATGAGATTTTTAAGAATTAATTGCAATTGAATGTAAAATAATTCTTCAAATTTTAATCTAAACTGTGCTCTAGAAAGGAGCTCAGGAGTCTTTGGAAAATGAATATTAAAAAGCGCTTCAGATTTCGAAATTAAATTTAATTCACCTTTTATTGTTTCAGATAAAGTTTCAGAAAATCGACCTTTGGTTTCTAAAAATAACTGTTGCATTATTTTAGTAACTACTCTATTTGTAATTCCTTTATTTGATAATTTTTCTGTTGAAGGATAAATTGCTTGCATGGCGGAGCGCAAATTGTTGTCGTACTCAGATTGCAATTCAATTTCTGGGTGTGGCATGCTATATTTACCGCTAAACCAATTTGTTTTTCCGAAAATAACATAAGGCTTACCGATTTTTAAGCTTTCTCTTATCCATTTCTGGCCTCTGAACCATACAAGTTCCATCATGCCTGAATCGTCCTTAAAATCCGCAACAAGTCGTTTTCCACGCTTTTGAGCAACTTCTCTAAAGCCTGTAATGATACCAATTATTTGTACCTCGGCACTGTTGCGTTGTAATTCATTGATTTTATAGTGTTTAGTGCGATCAATATAGCGATTAGGGAATAAATTGATGAGGTCTTGATACGTTTTAATGCCCAATTCTGACCGCAGCAAATCCGCTCGGTTAGGACCAACACCTTTGAGGTAATCTATTGGAGTTTGTAAATTCACACTCATAGTTACGAAATTACCCAATTCATCTGAAAAAAGGAATATTTTTGTTCTTCTGAATAAAGTAAAAGTTCTCTAAAATTATGTTATTTAGAGAATGAATCTTTTTTATTGGCTAAGTTGTTTTTAACTAAGAAGCGGAATAAATGGGTTGATTAGTGTTTTTATGCGACGCTAATTACCAATCATATTCCTAATTAACGGTTAATTATTAAATTACTTTTTTACCTGTTGCATTCATTCTAATAGATTTTTCAAAAATAATCTTTTGCGGAACTTTATAAGTAGCCAAATTCTTTCCACATTTTTGAATAATGTTTTCTCTCATTTGATCTTCATCTGCATTACCTGTTAAAACAATCGTTGCTTGTAATGCTTCTCCTAAAAGTTCGTCTTCAATGCCAATTATAGTACAATCTACGACTTCAGGCAGAGAAAGTATAACTTCTTCAATCTCTTTAGGGCTCACACGCTTACCGCCAACCTTGATTATTTCCTTTTTCCTTGCTGTTAAATAAATAAATCCATCTTCATCCATTTTGGCAATATCTCCCGTATATAGCCATCCATCCTTAATAGTTTTAGCTGATTCTTCTTTGTCTTTGTAATACCCTAACATTATATTGTCTCCAGATGCTAACAATTCACCAGGTTCATTAAATGCGACTTCTTCTCCTTGAGAATTAACAATTTTTAAGTTTACTCCCGGAATCCCTTTTCCAATTGAGCTCGTCTTTGTTTTTATAACTTCTGGTGGTAAAAAGGATAGTCTTGCAGTCGCTTCTGTTTGACCGTACATGACGAAAAATTCCTTGTTTGGAAAAGCATCAATAAACTGCTTAATAATGACTGCGTGTAATTTGCCTCCAGCTTGAGTGACATATCTCAAATCTGGGAATTTCGTTTCTTTAAAAGTTTGCGATTTCTTTAGCAATATTTGATAATGACTTGGTACACCTGCAAAACCTGTGCACTTATAATTTTTAAGATCATTAATTACTGTTCCCAAAAACATAAAGTTGTTATTTAATACTACTGAACCTCCAACCTTAAGATGCGTATGCAAAAGTGAAAGGCCATAGCAATAGAAAAACGGTAAAACGACTCCAATAATATCTTTTTCAGTCAGTTTTAAATATTCAATAATAGAATCCGTATTGGCGCTGATATTTTTATGACTTATCATAACACCTTTTGGTTTTCCTGTTGAACCTGAAGTAAAGATAATTTCAGCAACATTATTGCTATCAAAATCAGAACTAAAAGATACTATTTCCTGTTCAGAAATAAGCTGTGATGACTCAGTTTCATCAATAAGTGTAATGTCTTCATTGAATTTTACACGTTGTTTTAATCCTTTGGTAATAAAGACGGTTTGGCACGCTGTTGTTTCTAAGATAAAATCTAGATTGTCCTGTTCCACTACATAGTTAAGTGGGACACAAACATTACCTGATTTTAATATTCCTAAATAAGCAGTAATAAAGAATACCGAATTAGGGCTAATAAGTACAACTTTTTTATTCTCGCCAATATTCGCCTTTAGATATGAAGCAATTTTTAAACTATTTTCATGCAGTTGCTTAAAAGAAATGGTCTCTTTTGAGCCCAGTACAAAATCCTTTTCAAGATTTTGCGTGGAGCTAAAAAAGTAATCAAAAACGTTCATAATTTTTACTGAAGAGATTAAAATATTGGCTTCATTCTTAGGTATGCAGTAGTTTTTTGCTTTCTCTCCATATTCCTGTAGATATTCTCTACATCTTCAGTAGATCTACCCATAACCTTACCAACTTCTTCAGCTGAATATCCGTTTTCGAAACCATACCAGAATAGATCCATTTCTTTATGTGGCATTTGGTAAAAGAAATCTTCTTGAGTTTGTTCAGCAGTATAAGTGTCTGTTGTAGGAGTTCTATCTAAAATACCTTGAGGAACACCTAAATGTGCTGCAATTTGAAAAACTTGTGTTTTGTATAAGTGGCCAATTGGCATAATATCTGCTCCACCATCTCCATACTTTACAAAGAATCCTTGTTCTACTTCGTGCTTGTTTGGTGTTCCAATGACTGCGCAATGTAGTCTTTCTGCATGATAGTATAACATAGACATTCTGCTACGTTGCTTAAAGTTTGTGGCTGCTACAATCTGTAAATATTCTTTTGCAGGTAATAGTTTGCTAACAACATCTCCATTTGGTTTTATTACTGTAATAGAAAAAATTGGAGGTAAGGTACTTGCTGGGTCTTGTTTGATTTCAATTTTTGCTTTATCTACTTCTGGATCAAAATCTGTTACAACACGTCCAATGGCTTCATCACGTCTTTGGTAGCAGCCAAATCCTTCTAATGCACCTGTGATATTTTCTACTAAGGTTTGTGTTACATCAAATGCTGCTGCTAATTCTTCTGCTAAACTTCTACTATCATCGCTAGAATCTTGTTCTGGAAGCATTATTGCAGTTACATTTTTAGGGCCGAAAGCTTTAGCAGATAATGCTAAACAAGCAGAAGAGTCGATTCCTCCACTAATACCAATTACAGCACCTCTACGTTGTAATTTTTTTGCAACATCAGTTCTCATTTTTGCTATGATTTCATTGCATACAGACTCTATGTCATCTATATGTAAGATGTCTTTAGTGAAAGGTTTTTTTGTTGTAGATGTCATTTTTGAGTGGTTTTTATTTTATTAAATACTAGTTATAGATTTCTTTATCTAATTTAACTAGTTCGTTTTCTTGTAATTCTGGCATAGACTTGTTTACAAATAAGTCATGCAATATTTGAGTTGACAGAATTGCTGTTACTGCCATATTATCAATTTCGGATACTTGTCCTGTTTTGGACATTTTGGTTAGTAAGCTTCCAACATGTTTAGGATTAAATATACCAAACTCTTTTATTTTTTCTTCAGAAAGCATAATTTTTAAATGCTCTGGTAAATCTTTAGAAATAAAGGTGCTTCTTATTGGCGCTCTGTAAGCTTGTTTTGGTCTGTTTAATATCTGTTCTGGCAATCTGCCATTCATCATTTTCTTGAGTAGATATTTTTCGTTTAAACCGTTAAGCTTTAAATCTGGATGCAAAGACATACAAAACTCTATAACTCTATGATCTAAGAATGGGTATCTTCCTTCAATTGAATTTGCCATACCCATTCGATCTCCTTGCGAAGACAAAAGATAACCAGACATAAAAATATTTAACTCAATAAATTGGGCCTTGGTTAAATAGTCATATCCTTCAAGTTTTGGTTTTAATTTCTTTTCAAAATCTGAAACTGGGTCGTAACCCTTTATTGCATTTCTATTTTCAGCTGATAAATAATTCTTGATTCTAGACGTGTTATTCCAGCGCAATAAATGCGAATAAATAGGAGATTTTGTTTCGCTCAATTTATATCCAAAGAACATTTTTAAAATGTTACCCGTTGCATTTTTTATTTGTGGTAAGTAAGGGTATAGGTTCTTTAATAAAAGTGGGCGGTATTTTGAATTCGGGTCTTTAGCCCAAAAATGTCGAATTTTTGCTTCCTTAAATATATTATATCCACCTAATAACTCGTCAGCACCTTCACCAGTAATAACTACTTTGATATTCTCCTCTCTAACGCTTTTTGCTAATAAGCTCATAGGTGTTGGAGCTGTTCGAAGTAGCGGTGCTTCCGAGTGCCAGATGACACTTTCAAAGTTTTTGCTGATATCTTTAGGGCCACACATAATGCTAGAATGCTCAGTGTTAAAATATTTGGCTGCTATATTCTGAAATGAAGATTCGTCATAATCTTTTTCGGTGAATCCTAATGAAAATGTTCTTAGCTTATCTGGAGAAATATCTTTTATAAAAGAAGTTGTAACGCTAGAATCTATACCACCACTTAAATATGCTGCAACTTGTACATCTGCCCTAAGTCTTAACTTGACTGCGTCTTCAAAAATCTCTTCGAATTTCACCGAAGCTTCCTCAAGATTAGTGTATTTATAGTCTTCTGGTTTGGTGATTGGTAATTCCCAGTAAGTCGAACTCGTCTGTCCTTGTGCATTTATTTTAATATAAGTGCCTGGTGGTACTTCAAAAATCCCATCAAATGCTGTTGCTGGAGACAATGAAGTCCAAAATGTATAGTATTCAGCTAAGGCTTTTGGTGAAATCTTTGGATTTACTCCTGGGAATTCTGTAATTGCCTTAATTTCTGACCCAAATACAAAGGACTTGCCTACTTCTGTATAGTATAGTGGACGAATACCGACACGGTCTCGTGCTAAAAACAATTCTTCCTTGTTTCTATCCCAGATAGCAATAGCAAATTGACCGTTTAATTTATTGAGGAATTCTGGTCCATATTCTTCGTAAGCATGAACAATGACTTCTGTATCGCTAGACGTTTTGAATGTATGACCTTTAGCGATTAGCTCTTCACGTAATTCGATATAATTGAATATCTCACCATTAAAAACAACCCATAGAGATTCATCGGCAGTTGCCAAAGGCATGGTTCCTGTGCTTAAGTCAATAATGCTCAGTCGCACACTACCCAAACCAATATGCTCAGATAAATAAATACCACTTTGATCAGGACCTCTATGCCTAATTCGTGTGAGCATTTTTCTTAAGGTGTGCTTTTTTACTGCAACATCTTCATTGAATTGAAAAAAACCAGCAATTCCACACATAGTTATTGGAATATTACTTGCTTTCTAAAAAGTTGACGATCTTATTGATTGACTCGAAGTTTTCCTCAACCAATTCATCATCATTGGTGGTTACTCCAAATTCTTCTTTTAAAAATTCGATTAAAAATAGGAGTCCCATTGAGTCTAATACTCCTTTTTCGAAAATCAAAGTATCGTCTTTTATGTTTTCTACATCATCAAATGTAGATTCTTTAATGTAGTCCCTGATTTTGTTTTTTGTTTCAATTGTATCTACCATAAGTATTTGAGGTTTAAATTTATTGAGATTAATAGCTGTATTTAAGAATTGTATGTATAATGTTTTTTAAAAGTACGCTAAGATAAAATTAATTTTGAAGTTGCTTAAAAGGTTAGTGGTCATTTCGTTATAAAGTATCAATTTTCGATTTAAAACAAATTTTGAGTTTTTTATCGTAAATTAATGACTTTAATGGACACTCTAATATTTCCATAAGTGAGCCGAAGGATTATCTTCCATGTCTTTAATAAAGTCCTTCTTCAAATCCAATATCTTATTCGATCTTGGGGCAAGTTTTTTTAGTGGATTTCCGAAATACATGGTCCAAGAACCTAGATTAGTTGTTACAAGTGATAATGCTCCTACTGATGAGCCCTCCCCAATTTTTACATTAGGCAACACAACACTTCCTGCACCAATAACAACATATTGATTAAGAACTACTTTACCATTTTTTGTGTTTTTGTAATTTCTTGGAATAGTCGGATTGGTGAGTGATTTACCTGAAAGGTCGTCTGTTTTACTATACAGCTTAACTCCTTGAGATAAGCCAGCAAAATCCTTTATTTCTACGCCTTCGCTTGCCAATATATGGCAAAATGAACCGATATGAACAAAAGATCCAATTTCTAAATAGCCTTCTGGCGCAATTATGGTACAAAATGAATCTATAATTACATTATTACCAATGGAAATATTTTCTAAGCCTACGATTTTGCAATTTGCAGCAATTCTTACATTTTTACCGATTGATTTAAAACCAAATTCTTTTAATTCGGTTTCATTAAAATAACGTGTTGTGAATGGATTTGTTTTTTCTGACATAAATATTGTCTATTTAGTATAAGATATATCTTTATTGCATTTCTATCCTTAAACTAAATGATTTTGATTAATTAATAGCGCCGTAAAGGTAATACAAAATAATATTAATATTGTTTTTTTCATCATTTAGTAATAGCTGCAAAATTCTGATTATCAACTTCTCTTTTAATGAATTTGTGTTTTGAGGTTATTGTAATACGTCTTCTAATAGTGTCTTGCTTTGCAACTTTGTTAGTGTACTTTATTATTTACATAACTTATTAGTTGTCTTCAAAAAAACTTTTGTAGTCTTTCGAAATAATGAGATTTCTCAAATGTACCTTTTACGTAATGACATAAAATCTTTACTTTGGCGTTATCCTTGTGTAGAATATAACTATGAATAGATTACTTCTTGTTTTTTGTGTTTTTTTTGTTGGCAATTTGTTTGCTCAACAAAAGGATATCGTTGATTTTAAAAGGGTAGAAGCCTTAATTGTTTTTAATCAATTCGCTGTAGATAGCACCATTTATAATACTTACGATATAGAATTTAAAATTCTAAAAAATACAGATTCCATTTATTTAGATGCTGTTAATATGAGGTTTAAGCATGTTGCTCTAAATAATTCTGCATCCAAATTTAATAATGATGGTAAAAAGCTTGTTGTTTACGGAGATTTTAAAAAGGATAAAAATTATAATCTAAGTTTTATCTATTTTAATTCGCCAAAAAAAGCAATGTACTTTATGGGATGGGAGAATGAAGGAAGAAATCAGATTTGGACACAAGGCCAAGGGAAATACACAAGTAACTGGTTGCCAAGTTTAGATGATACAAATGATAAAATAGAATTCGATTTAAAATTTCTCGCTCCAAAAGATTATGTTGTGATTTCTAATGGAAAATTGCAATCGAAATCAGACAATGCAGGACATAATCTTTGGGTGTACGATATGCAGAAACCAATGTCGAGTTATTTAGTTGCTGTAGTAGTAGGTAAATATAATAAGCAATCTATAGTTTCAAAAAGTGGAATACCACTAGAATATTACTACTATCCTGAAGATTCTCTAAAAGTAGAGCCAACATATCGCTATAGTAAGCAAATGTTTGATTTTTTAGAAGAAGAAATCAATTTTGCATATCCTTGGCAAAATTATAAACAAGTGCCAGTGCATGATTTTTTGTATGCAGGAATGGAAAATACGAGTTGTACTATCTTCTCTGATGCTTTTGTCGTTGACTCTATTGGTTTTAATGATAAAAACTATGTCAATGTTAATGCACACGAGTTGGCGCATCAATGGTTTGGGAATTTGATAACAGCTAAATCTAGTGAGCACCATTGGTTGCAAGAGGGATTTGCGACCTATTATGCGCTATTGGCAGAACGTGATATTTTTGGTGACAATTATTTTAATTTCAAGCTTTATGAGTCTGCGGTTGAGTTAGGGAGACAGGATATTGCAGGTAGTGGAACATCACTTTTAAATGCAAAATCGAGCAGTTTAACTTTTTATCAAAGAGGTGCGTGGGTTCTTCATGCTTTGCGAAGTAAAGTTGGTGATAATATCTTTAGGCAAGCTGTAAAAAATTATCTCGAAAAACACCAGTTTAAGAATGTGGAAACGTCTAATTTTATTGATGAAGTTGAGCGTTTGCATGGGAGATCTTTATCTGGTTTTGTTAATATATGGATAAAACAAAAAGATTTTCCAGTTGACAATGCATTCGACTTACTAAAACAGCAATCGACTTACGTTAATGAGTATTTAATGGTGGATTGCCAAGCAAAATCATCTAAATGCGCTGAATATCTTAAATACTATGTTTCAGATGATGCTAAAGTGAAGGTGATTTCGCAAGTTCCAGAGTTAGTTACTAAAGAAACATTTAAAAATAGTTTAAAAGTGCGTCAGGCAATTTCAAAATATGTTACTAAAATTCCTAAGAATTTAAAAGAGGATTATGAATCACTTTTAGATGACAAATCGTATCTTACTATAGAAAGTGCCTTGTATAATCTTTGGGCTAGTTTTCCTGAAGAACGATCTAAATATCTTTTTAAAACAAGAAATGTTATTGGTTTTAGAGATAAAAATGTTAGGTTGTTGTGGTTGGTGTTAAATTTAAATACACCTTTTTATGAGGCAGATAATAAGCAGGAATTGTATGATGAATTAGTGCGTTATACGGATGAAAAACACAATGCAGATTTACGGATTAATGCATTTCAGTATTTAGGATTAATAAAAGCATGTAATGTAGATTGTAGAGCAAATTTAGAGTCTGCAAAATCACATCACAACTGGAAATTGGTTAAATTTGCAAAAGAATTCTCTGATCAATTACAACAAAACAATAATTAATGCGAGCATTAGTAATATCAGGTGGTGGAAGTAAAGGTGCCTTTGCAGGTGGAGTAGCACAATACCTTATGGAACGTGAAAACCGAAAGTATGATATGTTTCTAGGAACTTCTACTGGAAGTCTACTTGTGCCGCATTTAGCAGTAAATGATATTTCAAAATTACATGAGATATTCACCAATGTTCAGCAACAAGATATTTTTAGTGTAAGCCCATTTGTGCAACGCAAAAAAGGTGATAGAGAGTATGTTTCTATTGATTTTGTGAATTCATTATGGCAGTTTATAAAATTGAAGCGCACCTTTGGTGAAAGTAAGGCATTAAAGCGTAAAATTAAAAAAGACTTCACACTTGAAGAATTTCAAAAAATTAAACAAGAGAAGCACGATGTTGTTGTGACAGTTTCAAACCTTTCAATGAATAGGGTAGAGTATAAGTCGATTAACGAATGTAGTTATGAAGAGTTTTGTAATTGGATTTGGATTTCTTGTAATTATATACCTTTTATGTCATTAGCGAAAGTTAATGGTTATGAATATGCAGATGGTGGTTTGGGTAGTGTAGTACCTATTCAAGAAGCTATTTTAAGAGGAGCGACCGAAGTAGATGCTATTGTCTTAGAGGCGGAAACAATGGGGAAACAAAAAGTTCTTGGAAAGAATCCGTTTTCATTAATGATTAGTTTGTTTGGGCATTTGTTGAATCAGGTAGAACGTAATGATATTGTAATTGGTAAGTTGGCAGCTAAAAATAGAAATGTAAAGCTAAATCTGTATTATACACCAACATCATTAACTGAAAACTCATTGATTTTCAGTAAGCGACTTATGCAAAATTGGTGGCAACAAGGTTATGACCATGCCAAACAAAAACACTCAGTTCAGAAATAAATTTTAATTGAAAAGCTATAAGCTTTTTCTACCACATTTCTCCAACTTCTTGCTTTATATAAGATAGTGCAGCACTACTTGGGGATTGCTTATCCATTAGCTCAGTTAATACAACTTCTCGTAGTTTGTTTGCCGTATCTGTTTTTTCGAGCATATTAGCTTTTCTAATCAATTGAATAGTAGCGTTTTTTGCAGCTAATATTATATTCCAACATTCATCACTAACATATATTTGTTGTGATAAATTATGTTCAAATTCTTGTTGAATAGTCGCTACAAGTAAACTTTCATAATCATCTTTATTTGAAGATGTTGGATTGGTTCTGGTTAGTAGTTTAGAAGGAACGATGCGCTCTAGAAATAATGCCATCCGTTCATAAGCTTGTAGGCGTAAAGGGAAAGCTTCCTTTTGCATATCTTTTTGTAACAAAAAACGTCTTCTACCATCTTCATTTTCGATATGCTGTTTAAAAAAATAATATGCAATTGCACCAACCATTAATGCTGGTATTAAGCTAAAAAGTAGGTCTATAATTTTATCGATATCCATGGAATAATTTTAAGTAACAAACTTAAAGCCTTTCAATCTATTGTACAAATAAACAGGTAATTGAATGAATACCGTCTTTAATTAAATGAAGTAGTCGATAAGTTTGATGGGCACGTATAGTCTATATATTACAATCTACTTTGCGATTACCATTAGTTATTCAAGCTAGGAAGAACTATAAAATTTAAATCAATAAATGAACCCAAATAACTTTTTAATTATGAAAACAATTTTTAAAAATTTTGCAATTTTAGTTTTAACTATTACATTATTTAACTGCGATAACGACGATGGTAACGCTCCAAATATTAACGTATGTAATTACCAAGGACTTACTGCAGATATTGGTGGAACACAAACATTAATTCCAGAATCAGATTTGCAAACAGATTATTTTCCAAATAACACACCAGGTGTACCTGCTGTAGAAGTATGGGATACAACCAATCCTGGAGATACTTTTATTGTAACAACAGCACTTACTTTAGGTGCAATAGATACAAACCCACAAATTAGAATAGGCAATGTAGATTACACAGGTACTGTAACCTGCCAAAGAGCAGGAAGTGCTGTTGGAGATGAACTTAGGCTTGATGTGGTTTTGTCTATAGGAGGAGAAGCTGAGTTATGTGTAATTATTGATTAAGTGAATTAATAAAATGTATAAAATCAAACTAATTTTACTGATACTATTATCTATCTCAATGTTTAGTTGCGATAGTGATAATGAAAATAACGGAATTATAGACCCTTGTTCTATTGGAGGACAAGGATTCTCTCTCTCAGAAAATTGTACTGAATGTGGAGAAGATACTTTTTTTGATGACGACCTAATTGTTGCAGAACTTATTACTGGTGGCGCAAATGGTGATTATTATCATTTTTATTCCATTCCACCAGCAAATTTTATTGAGTTTTACTCTTATGGTGTTTCAACAGGAAGTACAACGTCTTTAGATTCTAATTGGGAAACATCTAATGATAGTTATCTAGATGCAGGTGGTGAAGGATCTTTAACAAATCCAGGTCTTGTTGTAAATACAATTCAAGGCGGAAGCAATGCAGGAGATAATGTTGTAATTGAAATTGTTTATACTGAAATCGTTGATGGTGAAACATATACGTTTCAAGCTACATTTTGCGTGACATTGGATGGTGTTGTAGAGCTAAATTCAAATTGTACAACTACAGCAATCGAATATACAATAAACAACCAAACTACAAATCATATAGAAAGTGTTGTAACTGCAGAAATTTGGGATACAAATAACTATCCTTTAATTACTAAAAATGTGTATGATATCTGGACAGATGAAGGTATTGGTTTTTATTTCCATTCCTCTGCGTCTGATACAGGAGATACCTCAAACTATGCTACTGATTGGCAAACAATAGAAGGTTCTAATATAATTCTTCCAGGTTATACAATAAGCACATTAAATGTTGAAACAATACAACAAGCAAACGCAATTGGAGAATTAGTAACCATTGAGTTTTCTGGAACATTAGCTAATGGAGACACAATAACAGGTACCATTTGCACTATAATAGACTTATATAATCCTTAATAATAAACATATGAAATCAATAAAAACACTTTTAATAGTATTTACAATTGCAATTTTTAGTTGTGATAATAATGATGATGCACAAACAGATCTAGTAAATCCAACCGATGGATTTACACACAATACTGTGTTCTACGAAACACCAAACGCTTATTTTGAAATAGATGAAGATGATGACGGTCCTAATGTTGGAGGCGATGGTTACCCTGACAATTACAGCTTCTTCTTTTCAAATGGACGAATGTTTGATAATGACACAAATATAAATGGTTCATCAGGAGATTATTTATTTTCTTTGAACACTACCAATTGGGTGTTTTTAAATGTAGAGGTGCAATACAATCCTAGTTTAGCCAATTCAGGACCAACTGCTGGTAATACTTATATAGTTTCTAGTATTAATGATACAGTAATTATTGAAAACGGTCTAATAGATGCTTTAAACCCAGCGTATTTTAATGGTGGTTTCGAGTTTGGAACAGGAAACGAAAATGTTGGCGTTTATAATTGGCCTGGAGCAGTAGGCCCAACCATTACCATTAATGCTATTAATTTAGATGCAAATAATCCTACCGCAAGTACAATAGATGTAGATTATACATTAATGAACCAAAATGGAGAGGTTATTACAGGGCATTATGAAGGAACTTTTGGTGTAATATTAGATTAGAAATGAAAGCATTAAAATATATATTACTTTTCGCAATTCTTTTTTCGTCTTGTAATAATGATGATGATAATATTGTAGAAACATGTACAAATCATGGACTCTTTTACACATTAGATACAAATACCGAAGTCTATTTGCCTCAAGGAGGAACTAATGTTTCCGATACAGTTTATACAGAATCAAATACTGGGACAGGAGATAGTGTAATAGTTCATGAGCTTGCAAATGGATTTATATTTCAAAGTTCAGCGACAGATATAAATCAAACATCAATGTACAACACAGAGTTGTCAACTTTAGAAGTTAGTCAGTTATATATTAATGGCGTTTTATCTAATCCACAAAGTTCCAATATTACATTTACTTGTTTGGTAAATGATGGTGTAGTTGGAGGAACAATTCGTTATTCGTTCTCTGGAACATTTACTTCAGATACCAATGTGCAACACACAATAGAAGGACAAGTTTGTGCTTTAATAGAAACATTAAATTAATGTATATGAATACAATTAAAAAAATAAGCTTAGTTGTTATTGTTTTGTTTGGTGTAATGTCGTGTAATAATGATGATGGAGCAGCAACAAATCAAGACGACTGTAATTATCAAGGATTTTCATATTTAGATAATAATAACAATGATCAAACATTACTACCAGAATCTGAGTTAAATACACAATATTTTCCTAATGCTAGTAATGGCCCTTATGGTGCGCCAGGAATAGAAATAGCTTCATACACAAGTTCGCCAACTCTATTTTTCACTACTAATGTAATAGATTTAAACATTTCAGGAATAGGGAGAATTACAATTGATGGAGGCGAAGAAGAAATAGTAACCGTAACATGTCAACGTGCAGGAACAACAATAGGAGATGAGGTAAGGTATGATGTTGCTTATGGTAATATTGAAGTAGAATTTTGTGTAATAATTGATGAGGTTTTATAAAAATAATTAAAGACTAAATTTAAAACTTATATTTAGCATTATAATTTATGCTGAAAATTAGAACCCAAATATTGAAACATAAAAAACCCCATATCACCTTATATTTTTTTTTGATATGGGGTTTTTTATTCTCACAGCAGTATACCAATTACTCTACAAAAGACGGTTTGCCAAGTAACCATGTCTATACTATTGTGCAAGATGCTAAAGGCTTTATGTGGTTTTTAACAGATAAAGGGATGGTAAAGTATGATGGTAAAATCTTTAAAACCTATACAACAAAACAAGGTTTGCCTAATAATGATGTTTGGGATGCTTTTCCAACACCTGACGGTAAAGTTTGGTATATGTCTAAATCTACACATTTAGGGTATATAAAAAATGATAGTGTTTTATCATTTCCTAATCAAAACAAAGAAGAAATTATAAACCCAATTTACACAATACAAATTAATGATAGTGTTTATCCTTCTGGTTCTAATAAAATGTTTAGATTAAAAGATAATGTTTGGCAAAATGTTAAAGCACCTAATAAACCTGGAGTCACTGAAGATTTCATTAAGATTATTAATAGCAATGTTGATTGTTTGGGTATTAGATTTGATAATAATACCTTTAATTTATACGATAAAAACAAAACTATTTTAAAGCAATATTCAGCAAAAAATATCATTACTCAAAATAGTGCTAGAGGTCAGGTAACGGATAGTTTGTTTTTTTGGACTTCAGAGAAAATGTACACCATTTTAAATTTAAAAACATTAGCTTTAAAAAGCTTTAAATTTAAAGACGAAATAGGTATTGAGACGGTTAAATACCCACGAATTAATTTGACAGGAAATAATATTCAAATTTCTGGAGACTCTTTTGTCAGTGTTCTTGATAAAGATTTACACATAACAAAGCCATTTTTTTTTCCGCCAGAGTTAAACGCACATTTTGGTTTTATAGACATTCAGAATACCATTTGGTTATCCACTTTTACAAATGGCATCTATAAGTTGCCTTATATAAAACAAAAGGTATCTTATGAATTTAAAAATGAGAAAATTCAAAATTTAAATATTATAGACAATCAATTAGTTGTTGGTGTTTATAATAAAGGATTTTTTAAATATAATGAAACGTTTAGAACGTTTGATTCTTATATTGACTCTAAAGATTACATTTTTGGATCTACTTACATTGATTTCCTTAAAACAAGTTATTTTTTAAAAGAATCAAATCTTATTACTGAAAAGAAAGGGAAAAGAGAAATTATAAATTTTGATTTTAATAAAATTCAGCCCAATTATCTTAATTCCTTTGTAAAAGATCTCGCTTTTTTTGAGTCTAAATTATATGGTATTTATTCTTTTGGAATCTATAAGTTAGATTACAAAACATTTAAGGTAGAAAAAGATATTATTTTAAGAGGATGCAACAATTTCTTAGTTTTTAATTCTCGATTAATTATAGCTACCAATGATGGCTTAAAAGAATTAAAAAACGACTCCATAAGAAAAATAGATTTTAAAAATAAAATGTTTAATAAATCTGTAATAAGTATAAAACCAATATCACAAACCGAGATTTTAATTAATACTGATGGTTTTGGGAGCTTTATTTCAGATTTAAATACCATTCAGCCTTTAAAAAAATCAGAGTTTTTAATTGTTCAAGATGCTTTTATTAAAGACGATGCTATTTGGTTAGCAACCAATACAGGTGTTTTACATTTTGAAAAAAATGAAGACAGTTACCAATTTATCAGAGATTATACTATAAATGATGGTTTACCAAATAACAATGTTAATACTGTTTTTGTTAATAATAAAGATTTAATAGTTGGCACAAATAGCGGATTGGCAATCTTGCCAATTAACCAAACAAAACAAGATTTATTAATCGATGTGTTTATAAACGAATCAACTTATAATAAACAACCCATTAGAGAAAACAATTCTACTTTTAGCTATTCAAATAGTAATTCTATAAATTTTAAATTTGAAAGCATTGATTTTTCAGTAGATAAACTAAAAAGCACAAACTATCAGTACAAGTTAGAACCTTTGCAAGCCAATTGGGTAAACACTACAATCAATTCTGTAAATTTCAATAACCTTCAACCAGAAAAATATGTCTTTCACGTTAAAAATAAATCAATTTCTAAACAAGTTAGTTTTAAAATAAAAGCGTTGTGGTGGCAAACGTTTTGGTTTAAATTATTAGCGGTTTTAATAGGTGTAATGCTTGTTGTTTTAGTATCGAGATATATCTTTAAGAAATCGGAATTTAAGAAAAATCAAAAAATATTTGAGGACAAACGCTTAATAGAATTGCAGTTAAAAGCGTTGCGGTCTCAGATGAATCCACATTTTGTTTTTAATTCATTAGCAGCTATTCAATATTATATAAATGAGAATGATTTTGAAGCTTCAGAAATGTATTTAGTTAAATTCTCAAGACTTATTAGGCAATTTTTCGAACTTTCAAAGGAAAATGAAATCTCATTAGCTGCAGAAATTAGCTTACTTCAAAACTATTTAGAAATAGAAAAACTTCGCTTTAAAGAAAAATTGAGCTTCAATATTAATGTAGATAATAATCTGCATACTGAAACAATAAAAATACCTACAATGGTATTGCAGCCTATTATTGAAAATGCCATAAATCATGGTTTATTCAATAAAGAAGATAATGGAACCATTATTGTTAATTTCAAAAAAGGGGAAGATGAGATTGTAATCGTAGAAATTATTGATGATGGAGTAGGGTTTGCTAATACAAAAAAAGGCGAAAGCAAAAGTGTGAAGTCTTCAAATGTTCTAAAAGATAGGCTTCATTTCTTAAATAATTCTAGACAATGGAATATGTCATATTCCGAACAGGAATTATATCCAGATAAATATGAAAAAGGAAATAAATCAATTTTTGTAATACAAAAACTATGAAAGAGTTCGTGACAGCTGTAATTGTTGATGATGAAATTTCGAATATAAAAGGACTACAGAAAAAAATTGAAAAGTTTTATCCTAATATAAGTATCGTTGGTAGTTACCAAAAACCAGAATTAGCTATAACTGCGATAAAAGAGTTACAGCCTCAAATCGTTTTTTTAGATATAGAAATGCCTAGAATATCTGGATTTGAGTTATTAGAAGCTATTAAGATTATTGATTTCCAAGTCATTTTTGTAACGGCTTATAGTGAATATGCCATTAAAGCATTTAAGCAAAATGCTATTGATTATATTTTAAAACCAATAGATGATGCTGATTTAAAGATAGCGATACAGAAGGCAATAGATGCTATTGAATCTCAAGATACCTTTGAGCAAAATTCAAAACTTTTACAATTAATTTCCACTACAGTAAAAGAAAATAATAAACTGATTGTGCCAACAACTAAAGGCATGTCATTTATACCACAAGAGGAGGTTGTGCATATTGAAGGCTATGAGGGTTACACAAAAATTCACCTAGAAGACAATACTACTTTAATGAGCTCTTATAACTTAGGTAAGTTTGAAAAAATGGTGTCATCTAATTTTTTTAAATGTCACAAGTCCCATATTATTAACATTGATAAAGTAAGACATTTCGAAAACGAAGGTTACTTAGTGTTAGAGAGTCAAAAACGAATACCAATATCTAGAAGCCAAAAAAAAATATTTTTGGATTTATTCAAGCCTTAAAATTTAGCTTTACCACCAAGATACTCACAATCCTTTAAATTCTGCATTGATTTAAACGGTACTTCAGTTTTAAAGTAATTATATGTTCTACTCAATTCCTTCGATAAATTATGATCATCCACGTTCACATCTATATCATCCATAGTAAATTGACATGGATGTTCATAGCCAGCTGCATGCGTTATTTCTACAAACTCTTTTCTAAAGGTTTTAAAATACTGTGCTAAACGTTCAGACTTTAATGGAATATCTATTCCGCGTTGCAGCCATTTACTTTGAGTAGCTACACCAGATGGACAGCGATTAGTGTGACATATTTGAGCTTGAATACATCCTATACTCATCATGGCTTCTCTGGCAACATTTATACAATCTGCTCCCATAGCAAATGCCATCGCTGCTTTTGCCGGAAATCCTAATTTTCCGCTTCCAATAAATACAATACGTTCAGAGAGTCCTTTGTTTTTAAATAATTTGTATAAATCACCAAATCCATAAACCCAAGGTAAAGAGACATGATCAGCAAAACTTGGAGGTGCAGCACCTGTTCCACCTTCACCACCATCTACAGTAATAAAATCTGGACCTTTACCTGTTTTTATCATTAAATCTGCTAATTCTTCCCATTGCTCTAATTTACCTATAGCAGCTTTTATTCCAACAGGTAATCCGGTTTCTTTAGCAATAGCTTCAATGAAATCTACCATTTCCGTAACTGTAGAGAAAGCTTTGTGATTTGGTGGTGATAATACCGTTTTACCAACTTCAACACCTCGTATTTCTGCAATTTCTTTAGTAATCTTAGATCCTGGTAATACACCACCTTTACCAGGTTTTGCTCCTTGAGATAGTTTAACTTCAATAGCTCTTATAAAAGGATTCTCTTCAACAAGTTTTTTCATTTTATCCATCGAAAATCCACCATCTTCTGCACGTACACCAAAATAACCAGTTCCGAAATGAAATACAACATCTCCACCATTTCTATGGTATGGAGAAAGACCACCTTCACCTGTATTATGATAAGCTCCAGCTATTTTCACACCTTTGTTTAGAGATTCCACTGCTTTCGCAGAAAGTGACCCAAAACTCATTGCTGAAACATTAATGACCGAAGCTGGACGATAAGGCTTACGCCTTTTATTAAATTCTCCCATTACCTTGGCACATGGTAAAAATGACTTATCTATTGCATTTGGATGATTTCCTTTAGTTTCAAAAGGAAACATCGCGTTATTAATAAAAATATGTTGATGCGCATAAATATCTCTATCAGTACCAAAACCTTCGTAATTATTTTCGTTTTTAGAAGAAGCATAAACCCAACCACGCTCAATGCGATTAAAAGGCAATTCTTCTCTGTTGTTAGCAACAAAATACTGACGAATTTCTGGTCCAACACTTTCCATCAAGTATCTTATATGACCAATCACAGGAAAATTATGACTAATAGTATGTTTTCTTTGAAAAATATCTCTTAAAGCCACTAATACTAATGCAATAACTATCCAAAGCAACCAAGAAATAGAGCCAAAAAATTCCAAAATAGAATCCATATCATTATTTATTTAAATAATCTAAAGTGATTTGAGTAAATGCTTTAACGCCAAGAAGCATGCTACTATCATCAATTTTAAAATCTGGTGTATGGTGCGGAAAAACTTCAGTATTACCAGGCGTCATTCCACCTAAGAAGAAATAAACACCTGGAACAACTTCTTGAAAATAAGAAAAGTCCTCACCACCAGTTGTAGCTTTCATAATTTTTACATTAGTTTCTCCAGCTACTTTTTGAAGTGATGGTAATATTTGTTCTGTTAATTCGGCATCATTAAACGTGATTGATGTATTATTTTGAAAAGCAATAGAAGCTTGTCCTCCATAAGCTTTTGCAATGGTTTCAACCATTTCTTTCATACGCTTTTCAATATGAGCTCTCATTTTTGGATCTAATGTTCTTACTGTACCAATCATTTCGGCAGATTCAGGGATGATATTGAACCTTGTCCCTGCAGATATTTTTCCAACTGTAATCACAGCAGCTTCATTAGTAAGTTTAGATTCTCTACTAATAATAGTTTGTAAGCCATCAATAATTTTTGCCGATATCAAAATTGGATCGACGCCAGACCAAGGCTGTGAGCCATGCGTTTGTTTTCCTTGTACATCTATTACAAATCGCTCTACTGAAGCCATTATTCCACCTGTTTTGTATTTTATAGTACCTAATGGAGTTTCAGAATTAATGTGTAATCCAAAAATAGCGTCTACTTTTGGATTTTCTAAAACACCTTCTTTAATCATAAGTTTCGCACCACCTTCTTCTCCTGGAGGCGGTCCTTCTTCTGCTGGTTGAAAAATGAATTTAACTGTGCCGTTAATTTTGTCTTTATGCTTAGATAAAACTTCGGCAGTTGCCATTAATATTGATATGTGAGTGTCATGTCCACAAGCATGCATAACACCAGTTTCTGTATTCAAAAACGTTGTTCTTACTTCAGACTTAAACGGTAAATTGTTGCGCTCTGTTACAGGTAGCGCATCAATATCTGCTCTTAAAGCTACCACTTTACCAGGCTTGTCTCCTTTTAACAATGCTACAACTCCCGTTTTGGCTATACCAGTTTCAACCTCAAGGCCTAAAGATTTTAAATGCTTTGCAATCTTTTCTGCTGTTTTAAATTCTTGGTTAGAGAGTTCTGGGTTTTTATGAAAATGGTGCCGCCATTCAATTAGTTTGTTTTCAATATTAGTAATGTCTTGTTCTATTGAGTTTTGAGCAAATGAAATTGAACAGGCTAAAAAAAGAAGTGCGTAAAGTGATTTCATGGATTAAAAATTTCTACTAATATATTGAAAATTGACAAAACCGCAGGAGGTAATACATTGTTTATAATTAATGTAATTTCTTTATGGAAAAATCTAAGACAATTCTTAATTTCACAGTTCGAAAAAAAATGTATTTGGAAAAGTATCTTAGTCAGCTAAACAGTGCTCAATTAGAACCTACATTACAAAAGGACGGTCCTATGATAATAATCGCAGGAGCAGGTTCTGGTAAAACGCGTGTACTAACGTTTCGTATTGCGTATTTAATGAGTCAAGGTGTTGATGCATTTAATATTTTAGCATTAACATTTACTAATAAAGCTGCTAAAGAGATGAAAGGCAGAATTGCTGATATCGTTGGCGATGGTGAAGCAAAAAATTTGTGGATGGGTACATTTCACTCTGTTTTTGCTAAGATTTTACGTTTTGAAGGACATCATTTAGGTTTTCCTAGCAATTTCACAATTTACGATACTCAAGATTCTCAAAAACTTTTAGGTTCTATTATAAAAGAGATGGGACTGGATAAAGATATCTATAAAACGAAACAGATTTATAGTCGAATTTCATCGTACAAGAATAGTCTTATTACAGTAAAAGCATACTTTAGAAACCCCGAATTAATGGAAGCTGATGCTATGGCTAGGAGACCACGAATGGGAGATATCTATAAAGAATACGTGGATCGTTGCTTCAAAGCTGGTGCTATGGATTTTGATGATTTGTTGCTAAGAACTAACGAATTGTTAACACGATTTCCTAATGTATTGGCGCAATATCAAAATAGATTTAGATATATATTGGTTGATGAGTATCAGGATACAAATCATTCTCAATATTTAATTATTAGAGCTTTAGCAGACCGTTTTCAGAATATATGTGTGGTGGGAGATGATGCGCAAAGTATATATGCATTTCGTGGTGCCAATATTAATAACATTTTAAATTTTCAGAAGGATTATGATGGTGTTAAAATGTTCCGATTAGAACAAAATTACCGATCAACTAAAAATATTGTTGGTGCTGCTAATTCTGTTATAGAGCATAATAAAACCAAATTAGATAAAGTCGTTTGGACAGCTAATGACATTGGTGAAAAAGTAAAAGTACATCGTTCTTTAACCGATGGAGATGAAGGTCGCTACGTGGCAAGTACTATTTGGGAAACGAAAATGAATAATCAACTGCACAATAGCGATTTTGCAGTATTGTACCGTACTAATGCACAATCTAGAGCAATAGAAGATGCGTTGCGTAAACGAGATGTTCCATATCGAATTTATGGTGGTTTATCATTTTACCAACGAAAAGAAATTAAAGATGTAACAGGTTATTTGCGTTTAATTTTAAATCCGTCTGATGAAGAAGCACTAAAACGTGTCATTAATTATCCTGCCAGAGGAATAGGGCAGACCACAATTGATAGGTTAATTGTAGCAGCTAATGGTTATGGCAAAACGATTTTTGAAATATTAAAAAATATTGATTCTATTGATATCAATATTAATAATGGAACAAAAAATAAGCTTAAAGATTTTGTAACGCTTATTGAAAGTTACCAAGTTATGAATAAGACTGCAAATGCATTTGATTTAGCAGAGCATGTTACCAAAACAAGTGGGTTAATAAGAGAGCTTAATAAGGATGGAACACCAGAAGGTGTAACACGAATGGATAATGTTCAGGAATTATTAAACGGAATAAAAGATTTTGTTGAAGGGCAAATTGAATTGGCAGATGCAGGAGATTCTTTAGCCGAATTTTTAGAAGATGTCGCTTTAGCTACGGATTTAGACGCAGATAAAGGTGATCCAGACCATGTAGCACTTATGACTATTCATTTGGCTAAAGGATTAGAATTTGGGCATGTATTTATCGTAGGAATGGAAGAGGATTTGTTTCCAAGTGCTATGAGCATGAATACTAGAAGTGAGCTCGAAGAAGAACGTCGATTATTTTATGTAGCTTTGACTCGAGCAGAAAAGCAAGCCTATTTAACTTATACATTGTCTCGATATCGCTGGGGAAAATTGATAGATGCAGAACCTAGTCGTTTTATTGAAGAAATTGATGACGAGTTTGTAGATATTGTAACACCATTAAAAGAACAACGATTTAACCCAATGTTAGATGAATCAATATTTGGTGATATTGAACCTAATAAAATAAGATTTGCAAAACCTAAAACAGCAAAAATGCCAGCAAAGAAAGCAAAAGCTAAACCTGAAAATTTTAAAATAAGTACACCTAAGAAAATGAAGCCAGTTGCTAAAACTGATGATGCTTCAGATTCATTTGAAAGCAAATTAGAGGTTGGTAATAAAGTGAATCATCAACGTTTTGGTAGAGGAGAAGTGATTAAGATTGAAGGCACTGGTGGTGATGCAAAAGCTGAGATTAAATTTCAAAAAGGGGATACTAAAAAATTGTTATTGAGGTTTGCAAAGCTTCAGATTATGAGATAGTATTATTTTACCATGCATACTGAGTTTATATGACCTTCATTGTCATATTCTTTAACTGTATTTTCAGGATCAGTTATCCAATTACCATCAACAATAAATTTATAATGGTATTTACCACCAGATAGTTTTTGGTTATATACCCAACATCCATCTACTTTAGTCATTTTAAAGTCTTGCTCAGTCCAGTTATTAAAATCGGCACTAAGTATAACGGTTTGAGCGTCTTCGAATTCACAGAGTTGAAATTTAACATTTTTTTGAACATCTATTACGGAGTTGAAGCCTTGATACTCATTTTCTACTTTCGACGGGTTTTGAGGATCCTCAATCCAATTGCCATCAACAATAAATCTATATTGATAAATATCTGGGCGTAATTGCAAAGTAACTTTCCAACCATCTTCTGTTTGCTTCATCTTAAAGCCACTTTCATCCCATCTATTAAATGTACCACTAAGTATAACTTTTTTAGCATTTTTATGACCTTTTAATTTAAAACTGATGTTACCGTAATCAGTAATAAAAGCGCTGTAAAGTTTTAGATTGTAAACCATTAAGCGATGACCATCTTCGGTTTTAGCATCTGCTATGTTTTCAAAGTCACTTGAGGGTTCGGCCCAATGCTCACTATTAATAATAAATTTAAATTCCCAATCGAAATCTGATGTAAAAAGAGATAAATCTTTTGTTAACAGATAGGTGGAGTCATTAGCCTTAGACATTGGCCATTGGTCTTTAGCCCAGTTATTAAATTCTCCTGAAACAAAAACATTATCTACAGGATCTCCATTATATTTAATATTAGGGTAATCATTGATGTTAAATACAAAGATGACATCTTCACCTATAATTTTGTAACCTTTAATAGACTTAAGTTGTGCATAAGAATTAAAGGAAAATACAAATGAAATGAAGAGTAAAAAAATATGATATCGTTTTATTTTCAAGGCTCTATAATTGGACTCTTTATAAAATAAAGTTTCCTTTTTTTGTAATTAATAATCGTTCTTTTTTGAGCGAAAAATTCAAAGCCTAAAATACCATCGAGTTTAGTGCTAAATGCACTATTCATTTTTCTTAAATTGGTAAGTACTGTTTTCATAGGACCAAAGTAAATTGAATCATTCAACTTAACTCTATACAATTTCCCTGCCAAAACTTTCATTTTTTGACCACTTGCACCTGTAAGTTTTAATTTTTTGCTAGGATAAAAATAGGCTAAAATTTCGGAATCTAAATCTTCGTTAAGTTGATTGTACTCTGCAGCCGTGTCTAAGCCAAACTTCACTTTCTTATTACCTACCAAAGCATCAACTATAATGGTGTGTTTTTTTAGTTTAATATCGATGCTATCGTGTATAGTTTCTGCATATACTTTTTTTGATAATCGCTCTCCGTATTTGTCTGTTTTGGTCAAGGTAATCTGGTTTAAGTGCATATCAATAAAAATTTCAAAATCCTTTAATATGCTGTAACCTATAATGCCTAAGAGTTCTATTTTTTTGATTTTTTCGATATGTGATAAATCAATTACATCAGCATTCAGTTTTTCTAGACTAAGGTCTTTAATACTTAAAACGTCGAGATATTTTTCTTTAACATTTTCGATATCGTTATATACACCACTTTTAGTTCTTCCGTCTTGTCTGTGTGCTCTAGTGGCTTTAAAATGAACACTATTTAATATTAAAGTCTCAGAACCAGTGTCTATAATAAAGTTTCCTTCCTTATCTAGAATTGCCACTTCTACAACGATAAGGTGATCAATAATTTTAAATGGAATACGTGTAGTTGAGGTATTAACAATTTCTGCTTTAGTGAACACAATTGGTGGTGGAGGTTCAATTTCAGTAGCAAAAAGATTTACTGTAATGAGTATTGCGATTATGATTTTGATTAATTGATGCATACTTAATAGACTATTACTACTAATTGATTGTTACAATAATTCCATTTTTTAACATTTTCATATAAATACTTCTCAGTAATACCTACATATCGGTTTCTATAAATGTTATTAATTTTATTAATGTATCTAGTAGATTCAGCCCAATCCAACCTTGTTCTTCGTTTGAATATAGTGTAAATTCATGTGTTACATTTAATTCTTCCAACTTATCTCTCAGATTAACAATACTGTAAACCCAAATGATAGTGTTTTTGTTTCAAAGACCTATTTTTAAGAAGGTATAAATCAGAAACCTGATTGCTATCACTTATAAATGGAATATTGAACTCCTTTATAATGTTTAAGAATATCTATCATTCTGCCACCAGAATCATAACTATATTGATAAATAAATGCTTTTACTAAAGATATGGATGAAAAGTAGCTTTAAGTTTTTCATAATGAAAATAATAGTTAATTTGGTAAGCGTAATTGAAAACTACAAACTATGGCAGAATTTATTAAGATATATCCTGAAAACCCTAACCCAAAGGCTATTCAGAAAATTGTTAATGTATTAAAACGAGGTGGATTAGTTATTTATCCAACAGATACAGTTTACGGTTTGGGCTGTGATATTACTAATATAAAAGCCTTAGAACGCATTGCTAGAATTAAAGGAGTGAAATTAGAAAAGTCTAATTTTTCATTTGTTTGCAAAGATTTGAGTAATCTTAGTGATTATGTTAAACAGATTGACACAACGACTTTTAAAATTTTGAAACGAGCTTTACCTGGACCTTATACTTTTGTTTTACCAGGTTCTAAAAATTTACCAAATCCTTTCAAAAAACGTAAAACAGTAGGTATCAGAGTTCCCGATAATTCAATTGCTTTAGCGTTGGTGTCTGCATTAGGAAATCCTATTGTATCTACTTCTATCAGAGATGAAGACGATATTGTTGAATATACTACAGATCCTGAATTAATTCTTGAAAAATGGGGTAATTTGGTAGATATTGTAATAGATGGTGGTTATGGTGGCAACGAAGGGTCAACAATTATTGATTTATCTACAGATATTCCTGAAATTGTAAGAGAGGGTAAAGGTAGTTTAGAGATTTTTTAAATAGCTTTAAATTTTACCCTAATCAATTTATCTTAAACACTTTAATTTTTATTTGTTTTTTTCTTACATTTATAATCCTTTCCCGTTAAGACTAATTTAATAGCGATTCACTGTGATCGCTTTTGGTGTCGGTTGTAGTTTTTAAAACTTTGGAAAAAGAAAAAGGCGACATTTCTGCCAC
>Ga0209121_10001190_pt1 | contig 27275 bp, 21 predicted proteins | sample Cruoilmetagenom3_FD_187292 | JGI IMG/M metagenome (GOLD analysis project Ga0209121, IMG submission 187292) | Oil polluted marine microbial communities from Coal Oil Point, Santa Barbara, California, USA - Sample 3 (SPAdes) (version 2) | ecosystem: Environmental > Aquatic > Marine > Oil seeps ...
CAGGGAACTTCTTATTATGTGGAGTGCGAGGACTGTGAAGGTAAGATACAAGCAGACACTGCTTGGTATTCTATGGGCGATCTTCCGTCCATTTGCTACGATGGTTGTTTTTACAATTATATTTTCTAAATTCTTCCAGGTTCCCAGCGAAGGTATTCCATATCCAATATTTTCATACAGCGCCCTTGTTCCCTGGATGTTTTTCGCAACCTCTATTACGACTGGTGTTCCCAGTTTGGTTTACAATATTGGAATCGTCACAAAGATATATTTCCCGAGGGAGATAATTCCTCTTTCATCCATCGGTGCTGCTTCTGTGGATTTTATCATAGCTTTTGTTATTCTTATTGGTATGATGATATTCTATCATGCCTCTATAACACTGTGGGTATTACTTTTACCTGTGCTCATTGTGATACAGGTAATGCTTGCAGCCGGAATATCTTTATTTGCATCGGCGGCAAATGTCTTTTACAGGGATGTGAGGTTCATATTCGAGCTCGGTATACAACTCTGGATGTATCTCTCGCCTGTCATCTATTCTGTAGAAACAGTCCCAGAAAAATTTATCTGGCTATATATGGTAAACCCAATGGCACCTATTATAGATTCATATAGGAGAATTCTTATTGCGGGTCGGCCGCCCCAGTGGCAATTTCTTGGGATGGCGGCAGGTGTGAGCCTCCTTGTTTTTCTGCTCGGATACGGCTACTTCAAGAGGATGGAGGAGAAATTCGCAGATATTATTTAAAGTAAGTAGTAGGCAGTAAGCAGTAAGCAGTATGAAAAGTGCATATAGAGGGTATAGGGATCTAAAGGTTTATCAACTGTCGTACAGATTGGCGATGCAAATTTTTGAAGTAAAAAAAAAGAATATACCCAAAATCTTTTGTACGCAAACTGGTAGATGCCTTCGGTGAAGCGGGCGAAACGGAAGTTTGGTATGATATTTCTCATGATGCGGGTTATATAGTCGAGAATCTCTATGACTACTTCACTGATTGATACAACGAAGTAAACAAAATGCTTTACAGTATGATAGAAAAAGCATAAAAATTCTGTAAGGATATGTAGGCTTTTTACTGCTTACTGCCTACTACCTACTGTCTACTTAATTATTATGAGCGCTATTTCCTTCAATCAAGTTTCCAAAAAATACGAAATTGGCCTCAGGGTGGGCAGTCTCAGGGACAATATCCCGATGATGCTCAAGAGACTTATTGGGAGGAAACTAAAACGAGATTATATCTGGGCGCTGAAGGATGTGAATTTTGAAGTAGAGAGAGGAGAGGCGTTGGGGATAATGGGACCAAATGGTGCAGGTAAAACTACAATCTTGAAACTCCTTTCCAGTATTACAAAACCCACAAGCGGTACTATTAAAACAGATGGGAGAGTCTCAGCCTTAATAGAACTTGGTGCAGGATTTCATCCTGACTTGACTGGAAGAGAAAACATATACCTTAATGGCGCAATTCTTGGTCTGAAAAAGAGAGAGATTGATGAGAGATTTGATGACATTGTGGCGTTTTCAGAGCTTGAAAAGTTTATAGATACACCTGTTAAATACTACTCATCCGGGATGCATGTTCGTCTGGGTTTTTCAGTTGCTGCGCATATAAATCCCGACATTCTATTAATAGACGAGGTCCTGGCTGTTGGAGATATGTCATTCAAACGTAAGAGCCTTAATAAAATGACGGAATTGCGCAACAATGATACTACAATTGTATTTGTGTCTCATAACCTGAGATCAATAGAGATTATGTGTAAAGAGGCAATATTTCTTGTTAAAGGTAACATAATATCAAGAGGTAATGTCAGGGATGTTGTGACTGCATATCAGAAATACGACATGGAGAGAATAAATTATACGAGGAGTAAATTAGATACCTCAGATATTCCTAATGAGGTTTTTATTACTGATATACACTTCATGGATAGAAATGGAAATGAATGCGATACACTTTATTCTGGTGAAAAGGTTGTTGTGAGAATTGATTATTTTGCACCAAAGAGGATCGAGAAACCAGTTGTTGCTATGAAGGTGGAGAGAGCAGATGGACTTATCTGTTTCCTGGTAAGGACACGACATTCAGGAATTGTGATGGAAAATATAGAGGGAGATGGTTATATTGATGCAGAATTTGAGAATTTTAATCTAAACGCAGGTAGCTATAATATGTTGGTATTTGTAAATGATTCAAAAGATATGCTTCTTTACGGAAGCTGTAACAAATCCTTTAGAGTACTTAATAGAGATGTCGATTTTGGGGTTAATTCAGGGATATACTTTCCATGTGTCAAATGGAAGCAGTTCAGCAAATAGGAATAAAAATTCTATCTATTTATGATTGCTTGGAACTGGAGTAGTATAAATTTATAAAGGGTTATTTAGAAAAGGATATGTCTAAAGAGGTTACACCGAGTGTTAGTATAGTTATGCCAACCTATAATGGGGAGAGGTATATATTAGAGGCAATTGAAAGTTGTTTGAACCAGACTTACAGGGAAATTGAGTTGATTGTCGTTGACGACGGCTCGACAGACAATACGGCTTCAATTGTAGATGGAGTTAGAGATCCCAGGGTCAGATTCGTACAACTGGAACAGAATTCGGGTACCGCAGTGGCATTGAATAAGGGATTTTCACTCTCTGTGGGTGACTATCTTACATGGACCTCCGATGATAACCTTTACGAGCCAGATGCCATCGAGGTGATGGTGGATTATCTCGAAAAATACAGGGAAGTTGATTTTGTATATACCAATTACTACCGCACAAACGAGAAGGGAGAAATAACAGAATGTATGTCTGTAGAACCCCCACATAGATTAGTGGAACATAACTGTATAGGGCCCTGTTTTATGTATCGTAGAAGGGTGTATGAACGAATTGGTGACTACAATCTAGAACCTTTTTTAACCGAAGACTATGAATACTGGATAAGGATCTTTAAATCGGGATTAAAAATGGTCCCCATTGACAAATTTCTTTATAGATACGGACTACACCCCGGTAGCAAGACGGGACGTTACGGTGCAGACACCCCTTTCAAGCAGGCAATGCAGATTCGTAATAAGTATTTTAAGGGTTATCGGTTTAAGAAATTCTTCATTTCTCGTTTTAATATTTTAAGAGGCAAATTTATCTGGAGAACAGAGTGGCTCAGGAAAAGGCACCCTCTTATTGTGAGACCGCTCTCATTTTTGAAAGATGAACTCCACAAATTCGGCTAAGGTGAACATACTCTATATTTCCCATCTTTCAGAATTGCATGGGGCAGAGAGAGTTTTGCTCCTTCATATGGAGAATATAAATAGAGAGAGATTTAATCCCTTCGTTGTATTACCCACGGATGGGCCCCTTCGAGACAGATTGAATGAGTTCGATATTCCAACCTATATTGTTCCAATGAAACCATGGATATGTCCATCGGGTCTGTCAGAGCAACGGTTCATATTCTCACTTGCAACCCACCTCAAAGATAATATATCGGCTCTCATCAATATAATAAAAGAGAAAAAGATAGACATAGTCCAGACGAATACATCCACAATAATCGACGGCGCAATCGCCTCCACCTTTACATCCACCTCTCATATCTGGCATATTCACGAGATGTTGAGAGACAGCCCGAGCTTCAAAGATACCCTGAAACTTGAGGTGGTGTTCGACGCCATATCGAGTCTCTCAAGTAGGGTGGTATCTGTATCCAGGGCTGTAGATAGCCAGTTTAAAAACATACCCCTCGGAAAGAGATGTGTCATATACAACGGTATAGATATGGAAAAATTTGCGGGAGGTGCCTCGAGTGGTATCCGTGAAGAGTTAGATCTGAAGAGGGATGTACCCCTGGTTTTTAGCGTCGGCTCGATAATTGAAACAAAGGGTTACCAGTATCTTGTCGAGGCGATACCGGGAGTGATATCGAGGTGTGGTGGGGTTCATTTCATAATAGTCGGCGCGGCGATCGACGAAGCACTTTATGGAGAAATACGGAGTAGCATTGAAAAGATGGGGATCGGCAAATATGTTTCATTTCCAGGCCGCAGGAACGATATACCGAAAATTTTGAGAGATGCCGATTTATTCATTATACCTTCGGTGAAGGAGGCATTTCCACTGAGTCTGCTTGAGGCGATGGCATCGGGCAAGCCGGTAGTGGCAACGAGATGCGGTGGTCCGGAAGAGATGGTAGTTGAGGGAGAAACGGGTTACCTCGTCTCACCGCGTTCTGCCGACGCCATTGAGGATGCCATTGTAAAGATGCTGAAAGATAGAGATAGGGCAAGATATATGGGCGAAAATGGCAGAAGAAGGGTGCGGGAAAGCTTTGGCTTAGATACCTTTATAAAGAGATGGGAAGAGTTGTATAAAGATGTGCTCGCAGACACACCCGCGGGGTCTCCAAACGGTAGAGAAGTGGCGGAGATAATTCTTGATCTGTTTAAATTAAGTGGTAACAAAGGATTGAATTCGGTCAGAAGAAATGAACAACTCGAGGGTCTTCGGTCGAAGTTGAGGAGAACTTTTCTTTATAAATTGTATAAGCTGTTGAGGCGCGGATGAGAGTTGGTGTAGTTATCAGCAGTTTTAACGGTGTCCATCTTCTGGAGAGATATTTACCTTTCCTATTCGGGGCACTTCACGGCTTTGAATACGAAGTCGTCGTGGTGGATGATGGTTCGAGGGACCGCACAAGTGAATTTATAGAGGCAGAATATCCCTCTATTAAATTGATTGAATTGAAGAAAAACAGGGGGTTTGCCGTTGCGAATAATACGGGAGCAAAGGTGAGCACGGGAGATGTCATTCTCTTTTTGAACAACGATATGAGGGTAACAGAGGATTTTTTGGCACCCGTGTGTGGACATTTCGAGAACCCCGATGTTTTTGCGGTTAGCCCGAGGGTTTTACTTCCCAGATACGGCAATGATGTAAATGAGGGTTTTTCAACGGCGAGGTTTTGCAGGGGTATGTTTGAGCTTGAATTTCCCGAAATGAATAAGGAGAGGTTGTACTCCCGCCCCGTGTTTTCTCTGTATGCCACGGGTGGAGCCATGGCGGTTAACAGGAGAAAATTTCTTTCGCTCGGAGGATTTGACGATATGTTCAGTCCCTTCTACTGTGAAGATATGGACCTCTGCTACAGGGCATGGAAGAGGGGTTGGAAGATAATATATGAACCGAATTCTGTGGTATATCATTATCATCAATCCACCACGGGGAGACTTCTAAGTCAAAGGAAAATAGATGCTGTAATAGGGAAAAACCGACTGCTCTTTATGTGGAAGGATCTAACAGACGATAGACTTTTTCTCTCGCACTGGCTGTGGTTACCGAGAAACATCATCGGCGGTCTGAGAATGGGAAGTTATTCCCTCTTGAGAAATTTTTTAAATGCCTTTCCAAAACTACTCGAGGCACTTAGAGCAAGAGAGTTGGAGAAAAGATATGTAATACGAGGAGATAAGGAAGTCCTCAGACTATTTTCTTCTAATGAGACACTGAATGTTAGAACTCAATACAACACGAAGATAATTACTGGATATGATAGAAATAAGGTTCTCATAATTATGCCGCAGAGTCTTGGAGATGTGTACAGAATGACAGGTATTGTAGATGGCTTGAAGAAGAAATACCCGGACAAGAGAATAGATTTTATGACAAAAAAGAGATGCTTCGGCATACTGGAAGGAAATCCACACATCGAAAGGACCATTCTCTATCCGGAAGACGATAAAGACCCGTATGGGGCTGTGGAGTTTGATGAACTCCCGGGAAGAAAAAAAATGATGAAAGAATATGGTGAGATATACACCCCATATTACGGATTTCAACTGAACTACGGAGAGTTGATGAAAAATAAGGATACGGGTAAGAATATTGTAGAATTATTTGCGGAGTCCTGCGGATTAAAAAGGGAAGAGATTGGAAGACCCCGTATAAAAGAGAAAGAATTTTCAATAAATGAGGGTTATTACATAGTTGTACATCCGCAAACACACGATGATTCGAGAAACTGGGATTATTTTCCCCATCTTGTTAAGATGTTGGTTAAAGATGGATTTACCGTGTATCAGGTTGGATCAGGGGACGATGAACTTGTAAGAGGCTGTATGGATTGCAGGGGGCTTCTCCTTGGAAAACTCGCATATTTTTTGAGGAACGCCGCGGTCTTTATTGGTGTGGATTCTTTCCCCGCCCATCTTTCGGGTGGAGTGGGAACCAGAAGCATTATTTTATATGGCGGAACAGATGCAAATTTCTCCAGGCCCTACTGGGGAAGCATAATAACCCTTGAACCTGATAGACGAAGATTCGGGTGTAGAGAGGCGTGTCATACGAAAAACTGTTCAAAAAGGCGGAAATGTATCAATGGGATAAGACCGAGAGAAGTATACGAAAAAGTGCTGTGGGTGGAGAGAAGGGAAAAGGGAAAATGACTAATGCCTAACACCAAATGCCAAATGACTGATGCCTTATGAATAAACATGGATCTGCCATATTTTTTGCTGCCTCGATATTGTTTCTCTCCCCCAATATTTTCAAGCTGCATTTATGTACGGGGGCGCCGCATCCAAGACCCCGTGGTTTGTAATAGATATACTTAGAGATCGGTAACTTTAATATGAAGATCGGCATCGATATAAGGGTGCTCCAGACGCCGATACTGCGCTCGGGTATAGGGATTTACACATATAATCTCGTGAAGAACCTATTGCAGATTAAAAGAGACGGCATTGTTTTCTATGCATTTAAAAAGGTCAAAAAGTCTGTTTCAACGGTTGGTGGGACCATCGAAAATGGACAGGATATAAGATTCGACTCATTTAATCCCGAGGTCGTGGGTCTGCCGAGACACCGGAGACACAACTGGTTCTTTCAGCAGTTTCCGAGATTTAAGGTTAAAACCGATGTTTTCCATATTCCAATGGTTTTTGGACCGTCGAGGGAAATAGTGCTTCCCGCTTTTCCACCGCCGAATACGGTTGTAACCGTGCACGATTTGATACCTCTCCATTTCGATGATGCCTGGTCTGTCTATTTGAGAAATACGAAGGATTTCAGACTCCAATTGAGGGGAATTAAGAGAGTAAAAAGGATAATTGCGGTCTCAAAAACAACGAAGGATGACCTCACCAGAACCCTCGGAGTTGAGGACGATAAGATCGAAGTTATATATGGGGGTGTTGATACAGAGTTGTTTAAACCTCTATCTGATAAAAGGAGCTTGCGGGAGTATTTGGAAGAGAGATTCAATATAGAGGGCAGATTTTTATTGTGTGTGGGAACGGGTGCAAATAAGAACCTCTCATCTGTTGTTGAGTCCTTTTGCAAGCTGCAAGAGAGAGGGCTTCAACTCGTGATCGTGGGGAACAGGGAAAATTTGGCAAAGGATGTTGTTAAAGTAGCAGCATCGGCGAAGGGCATTATCTTTGCGGAAGTGGTAAATGCTTCCGACCTCTGTATACTGTATAACTGCGCGGAGTTGCTTTTGTTCGTGTCGATAATAGAGGGCTTTGGTCTTCCCGTCCTGGAGGCATTTGCCTGTGGGTGTCCCGTGCTCACATCGAACACATCCGCCCTTCCCGAGGTGGCGGGTGATGCCGCAATTCTTGTAAGTCCCACGGATGTCGAGGGGATAACCGAGAGGACGAGAGAGATCTTGAACGACAAGGAGTTGAGAAAATCGCTGACGGCAAAAGGTCTTGAGCGCGCCAAAAAATTTACCTGGCAGAGATGTGCAGAGGAGACACTCAAAGCGTATAGGAAAGTAACAGGTAGTGAGTAGGTGTAGAAAGGAAAAAGGTTAAAGTAAAATGAATATACTCTTTATCACAACGAGATACGGAAGGGGGCTCGGAGGCAGGGAAAATTATCTGTGGAAGTTGGCTCAGGAAATTTCAGGGGTACATGAAGTCAGGGTTGTTGCGAGGTTTGACAAGAGGATAAATTTCTGGGATTCCTGGAAGAGGTTCTCTTCGTCACAGGAGCAAAGAAGCTATTTAGATGGAAGAGTGGAGGTTAACATCATTGGCCTCAATCTATTTGAGAAATTGTGGCTTCTCCCCGTATATAAACTCCATTTTTACAGTGCCGCAAGGGGAATTGCGGTGTGGATGTTTAATAGGGTATTTAACAGGAAACTTTCACCCTTTATAGGGTGGGCAGATGTAATTCACTACGACGGAACGGGTATGGAAATCATTGGATATTCGGGCTGTAGTCTCGCAAAAAGGCTTTCGAAACCGTTCATCATTGTTCCTCACTGTCACATTGGTAGCTGGGGAGACGCGTCCATTGATATAGAACTCTATAAGAAGGCAGATGTAGTTATAGCGAAGACGGAATACGAGCAGAAAATGCTGCAGAAGGGGGGAATAACAAAGGATATAGTCGTCATTGGAAATGCACCAATTTTGTCCCCCAACTGTGATGCCGGGCAGTTCAGGAGAAGATATAATATTGAGAAGAATATGGTGTTGTTTATTGCGAGAAAGACGAGGAGAAAGGGTTATTATGCCCTGAGGAATGCAGCTCCCATCGTTTTAGGGGAGATTCCAGATACAAGTTTTGTGTTTATGGGCAGCGGTGAATCACTGCCGCAAGGCGAGTGCGTCGTTGAGATTGGTGTAGCAGATGAGTTTGAAAAGACGAGTGCGCTCGCCGCCTGTGATGTATTCTGTATGCCGTCCGTGGCAGAGGCATTTGGCATAGTTTTCGTGGAGGCATGGGCGATGCGAAAGCCCGTGATCGGAGGGGATATTCCAACACTTCGAGAGATCGTCGACGATGGAAGAGACGGACTGCTGGTAAGACAGAATCCACGGGAAATTGCAGAAAAAATCCTCTTTCTTTTGAAGAACGAAAAAGTTCGCACGAAGATGGGAAAGAGGGGAAAGAAAAAAGTGGAGGAGAACTATACCTGGAAGAGAGTTGTGGAGAAGACGGAAGAAATATATAGAAGAACGGTAGGCAGTAAGCAGTAGGGAGTAAGGAGTAAGCAGTAGGCAGTTGAGAAAAAAGAAATAACCACCAAGATACCGGGGAGGGATGGGATAATGGGGTGATGGGGTAATGGGGTAATGGGATGATGGGATAATGGGTTAATGGGGTAATGGGTTGATGGGATAATGGGGTAATGGGTTGATGGGGTAATGGGGTGATGAATTGCAGATTACGGTTTGCGGATCACGGAACACCGATAACTGATCACCGATAACTGATAACCGGTGACTGATAACCAACCTATATGGGCTTCGTGCCTTGGCGGTGAAACTTCACCAGAGAGGAGTCTTCATTTGGTCTGATGTCTGTGGTCTATTGTCTTGTGTCTGAATAATTTGTTTTGTAAAGGTCTCTTACAAGTCACTCGGCTAAAGCATGATTGAGATTTCCGTTATAATCCCGACATACAATAGGGAGAAACTCATAGGAGGTGTGTTGGAATCGCTCGCTGAACAGACATTACCCCAGGGGTTGTATGAAGTGATCGTGGTGGATGATGGTTCTGTTGATAACACGAGGGTTGTTGTTGAAGCATTTAAATCGAAGATAAAAAATATTAAATATCTGTCGCGGGAGCACGGGGGTCTTCCCTCTGCCAGAAATTTTGGCATAGGTCATACGAGAGGTGATGTGATTGCATTTACGGATTCTGATTGTGTTGCAGAACCACACTGGCTACGGGAAATATTGAAGGGTTTTAAGGATCTCAATATTGTGGGAATAGCGGGTCGTGTGGTGACAGATCTTCACATTGTTACTCCGTTTACACATCAGGTAAATGTGGGAAGTGGGGATGCCGCCGGTTGTAACATGGCATTCAGGAGATCTGCATTGATAGAACTCGGAGGATTTGACGAGGATTATTACTTCTTCTGTGAAGACACCGACTTTTTCTTGAGAGCACAGGAATGCGGCAAAGTTGTCTATAACGGGAACGCAATTGTGCATCACCCACCCGTAAGGCAGACGCTTATCCAATTTATCGGGAGAATTGGGCCGATATGCGAAGGACAGTTCTTATTGTGCAAGAGACATCCGTCGGTGTTTTTACATCGAAAGCCACTTCTTGCTGTTATAAGAGTTGTGGGTCTGAAGATGTTCTGGGAAGACCTGAGAAAGAATAAATATTTTATCCGTCGCAACCCATTTCTATATCTTGTATATTTCCTCGCATTGGTATGCCAGAGGGTTTACTTGGCTTACTTCCTGTTCGCCAATTACGACAGGGTGAACAGAATTAATTCTACGCGGAGGAGACAAAGGGGAAAGGATTAAGATTTATCAAAGATACCCGCTGTATTTTTCATAAGAAATGTTATGAACATTTTATGGATACCACATACACCCAGGAAGAGGGGATTTAAACACAGACACGAACATCTCATAGAGAACCTGAAAGACAGACACAATATTCACATAGTCGAGTGGGATACATTTGGGGATACACCAACGGGCATTATCAATATCGTGGGCAGTTTAAACTACTCGCATAGGTATCTAAATGGAAATCACTACCACCATTTAGCGAGATTCTATGATATACACAGAAGGATGTCAAGGGAGAAGTCAAAAGCATCTTCGGTGAACGAAGGTCTATTTCAGAATCAGATAAGGCATATTCTGAGGCGGTTTGAAATAGATGTAGTGGTTGGGGGACCGTCGGCTTACCTTACGGGTTTCCCGCCTTTCGACACGGGTATCCCCTTTATATTTGATTATCTCGATTGCGCCGACTGGTCAGTGAATAACGACTGGAAGAAGGCAGATATAATTTACATCAAGAATTCGGCGGCGGTTGTAGCCGTCTCTCACCTGGGATGTAAACAGGCGAAAATGTATAGCGATAATGTATATTATGTGCCCAACGGTGTGGATGTAATTCGTTTTCAAAATGCCAGCGGTGAAGCGGTGATAGAGAAATTTAGACTCGGCGACAAAAAGGTAATAAGTCTTATAGGCATTACCTGTTCGCCATCTCTCTATTTCATAGATGCGGTGGGTGAATTGGGGAGAGAGAGGGGCGATATAAGATGTCTCATTGTGGGTGAGAGTTCCATTATGCCACATTTAAGAAAGAGGGTTAGAAAATACGGGAAGACATTCGTATTGACCGGCCCGATATTATACGTTGAGATCCCGGGTTATTTTGCCGCAACCGATGTGGGTTTATATCCACAGGATAACCTGCTTTATTATCATGCAGCCAATCCCATAAAGGTCTTTGAGTATGCGGCATCTGGCAAGTGGGTTGTTGTGAGCCCACAACTCGACGAAATTACCCATCTCGGATTTCACAATGTTGTCTTCTCGGAACCAAATGTAGAGTCTCTGAAAAACGCAATTGGAGGTTGTCTCGATAGGGAATTTCCCGCCGTGCCCGCGAACATAAGTGATTATGACTGGCAAAAGCTTGCAGGTAAGTTGGAAAACATATTATATAAGATAATCGGCAAGTAGCCCTTCTACTCGCCATCTTACCCTTTTAACTTTTTGCCCTTTAGACTTTTTAACTTTTTACCTTTATCTATGCGCTTGGCCGATCTCAAAAAAATTCCACTCGTATTGGGGGAGAGAACTACAAGGAACCTTCTCTTTGCCCTTTTCATTGCCGCTGCATCCTTCTTTTTTGGAAAGGCGATAGTGGACCTCAATATTAGACTTGCCGTGATAACCGCACTGATTTTCACTCTGGGCGTTTTCTGCCTCAGAATACAGACGGGTGTTCTGGCTCTTCTCATCTATCTTCCCTTTATGGCATTTCTGAGAAGGTATATATACATATACAACCCGTATGTGAGATTTGACCCCATACTCATAATATCGTCCATTCTCACCATCTTTATGTTTTTATATCTAATTTTTTTCTATTCAGATACGATAATTGGGCCCCGCAGAAAAAAGCCCATTGTGAGATATACGACCCTGCTTTTGATCATTTATGCCATTGAGATGTTTAATCCCCTTCAGGAGGGACTTTCCGTTGGTATTTCCGGTGCCATCTTTTTCCTTATTCCGACGATCTGGTTCTATTTTGGCAGATTCATCGACAGGGAGAGGATGAACTATATTTTATATATCACCGTTTTTATTGGAGTTGTTGTTGCAATGTATGGATTAAAACAGAATTTCTTGGGTTACACGAGTTTTGAAAAGTATTGGGCGGAACTCGGGGGGTATACAGCCCTTTCAATAAGGGGCTGGTTGCGGCCAGTATCCACATTTGCAAGTTCTCAGGAATATACAACATATATTATGATCGCGGGGATAATATCATTTGCACTCGTGGTGAAAGATGTGAAAAACCTTCCCCTTCTCGCCGTCCTTGCCCTGATAGTTTTGGCGCTTATAATGTCTGCCTCAAGGGGTGCATTACTCGGTCTTATAATGGGGATTGGTCTATATACAATACTTGGTTTGAAAGAGACAAAGCGAATAGGAATTGCCGTTCTGATAATGTTTATTGTGTATGCTGGATTAGTTGCGAGGATAAATTTCTCATCTGTGAACCCCGATTCGGCGGAGGCTGCCTATCTTGCCCATACCGCCTCTGGTATATTTGACCCATTTGCGAAAGGCAGTACACTTTGGTCGCACTGGAGTGGCGCCCTGCGTGGATTTTCACTGATGTTCAGAAATCCCATAGGTTATGGTCTCGGAGCGGGGACACTTGCGGCAACGAAGTTTGGGGGAATCGGCACTGCAAGTGAGGGATTCATAGCCTCCCTTCAGGGCTCAACGGGACTTGTGGGCACCGTTGTTTTTTTTGTTCTGTTTTTCTTCCTGGCACGAAATTCGCTGTTAAAATATAGAAGGGATGGTGATTTCTTCTCGAAGCTTGTCTTTGTAATAACGATAGAGGTTTTCCTGACGATAGATTTGAGACTCTACTCTATTGGTCCCCTTATATGGCTTTTATGGGGATACCAGAGCTACCGCTCAAGTTGAGATTATCAATTAAAATATCTGGGTAATGGGGAATTTGACCTTTAGACTTTCAGACCTTTTGTCTTTTTGACCTTTCCCATGCGTATCGCCATAATTACACATAGATTTAAACGAAATGAGGGACAGGGTAGAATAAACTACGAGCTTGCCCGTTACCTCGCTCGGATGGGATACGAAATTCACCTGTACGCGATAGGGGCAGAAGATGACCTCAAAAATATGAGGAGTATCTATTTTCACCACATCCCGGTGCCAAACCTGCCACACATTATCGAGAATTTTATCTTCATGTTCTTTACCGTTCTTAAACTGAGCGGGAATAACTACGATATATTGCATATAACGGGTGCAATTATCCCACACGCATACCATATAAACAACTGTCAGTTCTGCCATACGGCGTGGAAGAAGGTGGAAGATACAGTATGTTACGAGGGCGGTATTCGGGGTATTTATCATCGTTTCTTTACATCCTTAAACTCCCATCTGGAGAAACTTGTTTACCGAAAACCCGGCATTGTAACTGCCGCATCGGGCAAGATCAAAAGGGAGCTCATCGAATATCTGGGTGTAAATAAAGAGAGGATATATATTGTATATAACGCTGTAGATACAGACGAATTCACCCCCGTTGGCAGAAATGAATCGAGAAGGCGTATCCTCCGAGAACTTGGCCTTTCAGAAGAAGACATCCTTATCCTTTTTATGGGTGATATGCGGTCCAAAAGAAAGGGAGCAGAGTTTCTCTTGAGGGCGTTCCAAAAAATTAAAGACGAGAGGATGAAGCTCCTACTTGTCGGTCCGCGAAGGGGAAAATACCACAGGGGAATAATAAAAAAACTCAATCTGGAAGACAGGGTTATACTTACGGGTTTCAGAAGGGATACCGCGGATATCTATCGCTCCTCGGATATATTTGTCTTTCCCACTCTGTATGAGGCGTGCAGTATTTCGGTACTTGAGGCGATGGCATCGGGACTTTCCTGTGTCGTGTCGCGGGAGACCGGCACGGCCGAGATTATGGAAGACGGAGTGGATGGAATAATACTAAAAAATCCGGGGGATGTGGACGAAATTTGTGAGAAGATAGAATTTCTTGCGGAACATCCCGAAATGAGAAAGAGTATCGGAGAAAAGGCAAGATTAAAGGCGATGCAACATAAATGGGAGGACATGGGTAGGGAATGCGAGAAATTAATTTTGGGACTGAAATGAGTGTCAACGCAATATGATGCATTCTGTAACCATGTTCCAAGTTTTAAATAATCTGAGGTCTTCAGATCAGCCGAGAAGACACATATATAAGTTAGCGGTCTCCCTCGCCATTCTCCGCGAGGTGAACTGTTGTGCCCTATTCACGCCTCTTTGAGCGAGTCTTTTTTGCAGTTCTTTGTCATTGAGAAATTTCGCCACCGCATTTGCAAGGGCAGTTGGGTTGCCGGGAGGCACAAGCAGTCCTCCCTCGCCGTCTTTCAGGATTCTTGTGGGTCCCTCAGCCGCAGCGGCGATCACGGGGGTTCCCAGTGCCAGGGATTCGAGAATAACCAGTCCAAATCCCTCGCTGAGAGCCGGGTGAACCAGAACATTTGCGTCTTGCATGAGCAGATGTAGGTCCAATTCATTGACAAATCCGAGGAAGGACACATTGTTGACAAGTCCCAGGTTGTTAACCATGCATTTCAATTCATTCAGGTATTTTTTCTGTTTTTCTCCCGTTGCTTCACCCGCTATTGCAAAATGTACAGCTTGCTTCCTCTCTTTGAGAATGTGGGCACACTCAAGGAGGTACCTGTGTCCTTTATGTTCCTGCATCCGCGTTACGGTGAGACATAACGGGATGTTTTCGGGTATTTTATACCTGTGTCTTATGTGTTGTTGAACAGTCTCGGATATAGACCTTTTTATGCGTTCAATGTCGATACCGGGACATATTACAGAGGTTGATCTTGCCCGTACCTTAAAATTGGAACATCCTCTTTCGACTTCGGGGGTTGTGAACAGAATATGCTCGGGTGGGAGAATATCCTCTAACAGCCTTGCCGTCAGGTCTTTTTTGTGGGCTACATCGTGAATATGCCATAGTTCGGGGATATGTGCCAATCTGGCTGCCGGTAAACCGGCGAGATGCCCAGTGTGATTTGAGTGTATGAGGTCAATTCTTTTTTGGCGGACCAATTTTTTGATATAGAGAATACAGGACAGCAGACGATCGAGGCGTCTCAATTGGGGAATCTCAAATATGTGAACTTCTCTATCTCTCTTTTCGAACTCTCCCACAAGAGGTCCCGATTTTAGACACAGGGCTATCACCTGTATGCCGAAACTGGGTAGATATGTTGCGAGATCAAGTAAGACACTCTCTCCGCCGCCGATACTTGCCACGGGGGATAGAAGAAGGACTTTTCTGGATTCTTTCATTATTCAGAGATATACAAAAAGGATTCTTTGAAAATCACACGGGGTGAAATATTTCCGTAAGTATTTTTACCCAAACCCCAATACAAAGCCGCATGGTCGATAAGATTATATCACAGAGAATGGAGAAAGTCAAGAGAAAAGTTGTGGAGGTAATATGAAGATTCTTGTTGTAAGTCATTCCTGTGTTATTGATGTGAACCAGAGGTTACTCGTGGAACTTGCAAAGTACCCCGATGTACAGCTCGGACTCGCGGTCCCACATCGGTGGAGATCGGATATAAGGGGTGGGGTCTCGTTTAAAAGACATCCAGAACTCGGAGCCACTTTCTTTCCAATGAGGGTTGTTCTTGGAAACCTCAAAGACAAAAATGTCATAATGCATTTTTATTTGAGCCCGCAGATACCGATAAAGAAATTCAAGCCAGACATAGTATATATACAGGAGGAACCATGGAGTACTTCTGCGTTTCAGTTTACTTATGTATCTCGGGGTGTAAAAAAAGTTTTCTTCACCGAACAGAATATATGTAAGAAATATCCCCCGCCGTTCTCCCACTTTGAGAAGTACGTTTTTAACAATACAGACGCGGCAATTGCAGTGAGTGGGGAAGCAAGTGAAGTCTTGCGAAAGAAGGGATATAGAAAGAAAATTTACGTGATACCTCACGGTGTTGACCTGTCTCTTTTTCAAACTGCGGATGTAGCGAATACGAGAGAGATACTGAGGAGGAAGTACGGCTTGTATGGGGTTGTCGTTGGCTATATGGGCAGAATAACGAGGGAGAAGGGAATAGATACCCTCATAGAGGCAATGCATCTACTCACCACTTGCCGTCCATCACTCACCGACGATTTTTGCCTTGCAATAATAGGTGATGGACCCTATAAAAACGGACTTCGGGGGATTATCGGGGACTATGAACTCGCCAGGTGTGTGAAGATGATCCCGGCAGTGCCCCACGGCAAAGTTCCCCCTTATCTGGGTATGTTTGATATAACGGTCTTACCTTCGAGAACCACAAGATCCTGGAGAGAGCAATTCGGAAGGGTATTAATAGAGTCAATGGCTCTTGGAATTCCCGTTGTGGGCTCCTCGTCGGGAGAGATACCGAATTTAATAGAGAAAACCGGTGGGGGTATGGTCTTCAGAGAGGGCAGTGCGGAAGACCTTAAAGAAAAATTATTGGAACTCATACGCGATGGGAAGACGAGAAGGCAACTCGGGCAAACGGGTAAAGAGAATATGAAATTATTCTCTTATGCAAGAATTGCGGGAGAGCACGGCGAAGTTTTTAAAGAGATTCTCGGGACGGAGGAAGAGATATGAGCGGAACAAGGTCGGCATCTCTTTGGCTATTTATTGCCTTTGTAGCATTTTATACCATTACTATGAGTGGACATATCTACTCCTACGACGACGAGGTGAAACTTAAGGTCACAGAAAGTATTATTGAGAGGGGAGCGGTATCAATTGGCACATCTGGCAAAGATAAGGCGGTCTATTCATATTTTCCCATAGGTTCCTCGATTGCATATATACCATTCTATCTCCTGGGGAGATGCCTCTCATCCCTTGTTCCATCCCTGCCATCGGGACAGATGATTGAATTTTGTGTATCCTGGTATAACATCCCGATAACCGCACTCATAATGGTCTGCATCTTTTTACTTCTTTCAGATATTGGATTTGGTAAGAGGAGTAGCGTGCTTACCTGTGTAATACTCGGTTTGGGAACCACGCTCTGGCCATATTCGAAACAGGCGTGGTCAGAACCCACAGTGGGTCTCTTACTCTTAACAGGTCTTCTGGCGTTGAATAGATATTTAAGGGGACCCGATGCGGGTAAAGCATTTCTTGTGGGCATCCTCATTGGGCTCTCCGGATGTTTCAGATTAGAAACCGTAATTTGCGTTCTTCCCTTCATCGTTGCTATAGGAGTGACGCCCAAAGGTATAGATAATCACCGAAGATTGATATACCTTCTTTTCTTTGTCTTGGGGGTATCTCTCTTTTGGTCTCTAAATCTTGTTTATAACAATGCACGGTACGGAAATATTTTCGCGTTTGGATATTCTTCCACCATATCGAAACTTACTTCGGTTGGTACCTATTCCCTCACGAGGTTGTTAGAGAGGATGGGACAACTGTCATTCAGTTTAAGCAAGGGTGTTTTTATCTTCTCTCTGCCCATTGTGTTATTTTTCTTCTCCATCAAGCAGTTCTATATAAGAGAGAAAACACTTACCCTGGTGGCAATTTCTATAATTGTGTTGGTCTTCGGATTTCTCTGTCTTGTCGGTGGCTCCCGCTGGGCATGGGGCCCCAGATACCTGGTCTATATAGTTCCCCTTTTAATACTTCCGGTGGCGACTTTGATTAAGAATTCCTCCCGGAGGGTCAGAAGATCGGTCTGGATTGTTTTTACATTCGGATTTTTAATCAACTTATTGGGTGTTTCTACAAGTCATACGGTTGTTATGGAAAAGATACTCCACGAATGGGGAGAAGATGCCCTTAGAGAATCATATTCTGCAGCGTTTCCTCCACCCGAACACAGCACTCTCTTCAGGGCTGGTAAGGAGTTTTCTTATTATATGAGAAGCAATAATCTTACCCGTTCCCCCGGTCTTACGGATACCGAGATAAGATACGGCACATTTGATTTCTGGTTCACACTCGGATATTTCAGGGGAATTCCATTGTTGATAATTATTCCCGGTGTATTTTTCTGGGTCGCCATTCTTTGCTTTGCAATCTGGAGATTACAGAGGGCTTTGAACTCATCGTCTGTCTGACATCTCAATGTTTACATTCGAAAATTCAAATATGTGAATATTCAAATCTCCGAACGCACTAACTGCCGGTGTTATCTTCGCGTGTTTGAATATGCAAATATTCGAAGATTTGAAGATGGGAGGGATTATGCTGGAAAAAGAGTTTCAGGCATCGAGAATGATGAAAATACTTGGTAATCCAACGAGGTTTATGGTCGTTAAGCAACTTCTGAGGGAATCACTTACTCCCTCTCAGATTGGCGAGCGACTCGGAAGGAAACCGAATAATATTTCTCAACACCTCATCATTCTTAGGAACTCAAATATCGTCCGATTTCAAACTGTGGGTGGGAATGTCTTCTACAGAATAAAAAACAAAAAAGTCGAGGACCTGATAACATCCGCCGAGGCGTGCGTTTAGACAGATAAACATCTTCTATAGTTTGAATATTCGCATCTTCAAATATTTGCACATTTGAAGATTGGAGTAACATTGTGTTGGTGAGGTGGAGTTATGAGTGGTAATATTGGAGAATTAGAGAGAGAGTTTTTTGATGAACTCGCAAAAAGTATACAAATGGTGGAATTCTCCAAGACCACGGATTCATATATCCGATGCGCGTTTAGAGCACTTGGAAACCTGCGGGAAAAAAGGGTACTTGATGTGGGATGTGGAGATGGGAAAAATACATATATGATGGCGGCGAGAGCGGGTTCTGTCTTCGGAATTGATATTTCAATGGGGATGTTGAAACGGGCAGATACCCTGAGAGAGGGGAGAAAAAATCTTTTCATTCTTGAAATGGACTCGGAGAATATGGGTTTTAGAGAGGAAGCATTTGATTTGATATTTGGCGGTTATATCCTGCATCACTTAGATATCCCACCTGGTTTAAGTGAGGTTTATCGCGTCTTAAAAAAAGGGGGTATGGGGGTCTTCATTGAGAACTTTGCATTCAATCCAATTATTAACTTCTTTCGCGAAAACCTTGTGGGAAGATTTGGTATACCGCGATATGGAACACCTGGGGAACATCCCCTTACATACCGGGATTTAAAGATTGCAAAATCTTTTTTCGGGAGAGTAGAAATCAGAAATCCAGATTTAAACTTTATGAAACTTTTTGACCGTCAGATATTCCGGTATCGCTGTCCCATTTTCTCGAGATTCTGCGGATTGTTTGACAGATGGATGTATCACTCGTTCAAGGGATTGAGAAAATTTTCGTACACGCAGGTTTTGGTGATGAGGAAATGAAAAAAATCCTACTCATAACACCCGATTTCCCGCCATCTAAGGGAGGAATACAGTCACTGCTCTGGGATGTGGCAAGTAATGTCAAGTGTTTCCATATAACGGTGATAACGCCTCACCGGTGCGGAGACGCGAGATTTGATGGCGAGGTAGACATAAGAATAATACGGACGCATCGGAATAGGATGGTATTTTTGATGCAGTCACTTCTTTACGCCTTCTTTCTCGTTCCAGATATTGTGGTATGTGGGCATGTGGTCACCGCTCCGGTGGGATTATTTTTAAAGTGGCTGTTTAATAAGCCGTATGTTGTCTACACATACGCACTTGAGGTGATGATGAAGAGGCGAGAAAATATATACTCTTTTTTCCTCAAAAGCGCGGAAAAGGTTATCTCCATCAGCAACTTTACAAGAGAAAGGCTGCTTTCCCTTGGGATAGAGAAATCCCGTATCGAGGTTATTCCCCCACCTGTGGATACAGGCAGATTCAATCCCAATGTCGATATAGAATCCCCGAGGGCGAAGCTCGGCCTCGTGGGTAAAAAGGTTCTCCTCACGGTTGCCAGAATGGATAGTGATGAGAGGTACAAGGGGCACGATTGTGTTATAAATGTTCTACCGGATGTTTTGGGCAGGTGTCCACAGACCGTTTATCTCATCGTGGGTGGAGGAGATGATAAAGGGAGGTTGAGGGAGCTTGCCGGAGACAGGGGAGTGGGTGAGAGTGTAATTTTTTTGGGGAATGTACCTTACGGTGAACTTCCCGCATACTATTGCCTGTGTGATGTGTTTGTTATGCCATCAAGGGAGATTCATACGGTTAATGGAGTGAGGGCAGAGGGATTCGGTATCGTTTTCCTTGAGGCGGGGGCATCGGGTAAACCCGTTATAGGTGGAAGAAGCGGGGGCATCCCAGATGCGGTGGTTGATGGGGTAACGGGAATCCTCGTCGACCCGAAAGACCCACTAAAGTTGCGGGACGCCATGGTATTTTTACTTGGGAACGATGATCTGAGGAAACGGATGGGCGATAATGCGAGGAAGAGAATAGAAGAAAACTTCACGACCCGGAAGGTAGTAAAGCGTACGGAGGGGGTTTTCTCCTCGGTGGTTTCACACCTTAAACCGCGAAGACACGAAGAGCACTAAGAAGGAATGGGGTGATGGGCTAATGGTGGGAGTGCCCTCTAAAAAATACTTTGTGCCTTTGTGTCTTGGTGGCGAGTAGCAGAAATTTGCTTGACAAGTTGTGCAATAGATGGTATAATAAGGCATGAAAATTTCCGTTGTGATACCCGTAAATAATGAGGCAGCCACGATAGCAGATGCTGTCGACAACACAAGAAGAGTACTCGCCGATAGGGACTACGAGATAGTGGTTGTGGATGACTGTTCAAATGACTCAACATACGATATACTGAAGCAAAGAGATAACATTAAGCTCATAAGGCATCTTGAAAATAAGGGGGTTGGGGGGCGAAAGGGAAGACGCAGGTCAATTAGCAATGAAAAATTAGCAATTGGCAATTCAAAAGTGAGCAGTAAGCAGTGATGGAGGTCAAAATGCTGAAATGTCGAATTTCCCACTCACTACTCTCTACTCGTTACCATTTCCATCTACGACCTCGCGGGGCGATTTGTTCGGACACTGCTGGATTCACCACATCCTCCGGGTATCTATACCGTGCAGTGGGATGGGAAGGATAAAGAAGGTCACAAGGTGAAAAACGGCATATATTTCTGTCGTCTCGAGGTAGATGGTGGGATAGTCGGGAAAATAAAGATGGTCAAAACCCGTTGATAGACAATTTGTAACCACAAAGACACAAAGGCACCAAGGGCACGAAGAACAAAAGGTATAGAAACAAGAGTTTGTTTACAACTTTTAACTCATTCAACTCTCGGAGCTTAACTATGAGAATATTCCTTGTCGCTGGAACTCGGCCGAATTTTATGAAGATCGCTCCTCTCCTGGACGAGATGAGGAAATACCCGAAGATAAATCCCATCATTGTCCATACGGGCCAACACTATGATTATGAGATGTCTGCTGTGTTCTTCGAAGACCTGGATATTCCGAAACCAGACATATACCTCGGTGTGGGTTCCGGTACTCACGGGGAACAGACCGGGAGAATAATCATTGCGATAGAGAGGGAGATGATGAAGCACCGACCCGATCTTGTGGTGGTTGTCGGTGATGTGAACTCGACCCTTGCGGCATCGGTCGTTGCATCGAAGCTTTATATTCCCGTTGCCCATATAGAGGCGGGACTGAGGTCTTTCGATAGAACCATGCCGGAGGAGATAAACAGACAGGTTACAGATGTACTTTCGGACTACCTCTTTACAACCGAGGAGTCGGGGAATGAAAATCTAAGGAGGGAGGGGATACCGGGGGAGAAAATACATTTTGTTGGCGATATAATGATAGAGGCGCTTATCAATGCAAAATGCAAAATGCAAAATGCAAAATTATCAATTAGTAATCTTCAATCTTCAATCTTCAATCTTCAATCTCCTTACGCCCTACTCACCCTCCATCGTCCGTCTAATGTAGACGATAAAGATACGCTTTCAAGGGTTCTCGAAGCCGTGGATGAGGTTTCCAGAAGGATTCCCATAATATTTCCCATCCATCCAAGAACGGTAAAGATGGTAGAGAAATTTGGTCTCTCTGAAAAACAAAAGCCTCTCCATGTGATAAAACCCCTGGGTTATCTCGATTTTATCGGATTAGAGAAGAACGCAAGGTTTGTTTTGACAGATTCTGGCAGTATGCAGGCAGAGACCACATACTTTGGGATTCCCTGTCTCACCATAAGGGAGAACACGGAGAGGCCCGTCACAATAACTATGGGCACGAATAAACTTGTGGGAACAGATAAAGACAGAATCGTGGGGGAAAGTTTGAAGATCCTTGCCGGAGAAGGTAAGAAGGGATGTATTCCACCACTGTGGGATGGAAAGACGGCGGGAAGAGTGGTGGCTGTGATTTTGCGCTCCGAACTCAAGGAGAAATAAGGCGGGGTGTGGCTATAATTTTGATTTTTGAAATTGGGAGGTCGAGAATGATAAACAGATATGCACTCATAAGCACCCACGATAAAACAGGGCTCATTCCCCTCGCAGAAGCCCTGTTAAGATGTAGCTACAAACTCGTTGCCACGGCTGGTACGGCGGATTATCTTAAAAAAAGTGGAATAGAATCAACCGCCGTGAGCAGTCTGACGGGATTCCCCTCGATGCTTGGTGGTCGTGTCAAGACACTCCATCCAGTTATATTTGGTGGGATACTTGCAAGGGGGGATGAGGATGAGATTGCAAGATATAATCTTCCACTCATCGATATCGTGGTGGTGAATCTCTATCCGTTCGATGAAAAACCTTGCATAGAGAACATAGATATAGGTGGAATATCACTCATAAGGGCGGCAGGTAAAAATCACACCCGCGTCAGCTGTGTGGTTAACCCGGAGGACTACGATACTGTGATGGGAGAACTCGATGCAGATGGGGGTATATCGTCCGATACGAGGCTTTATCTTGCGAGGAAGGCGTTCTCCCTTTCTACATATTTTGACATGAGGGTATCGGAGTGGCTTGGCAGTGATACACTGTACATACCACTTCAAAGAATTGGAGGCTTAAGATATGGCGAAAATCCACATCAGGAGGCAATTCTGTTAAAAGAGACAGGATTTAGCGGGCTGTCTGTCATCAACGCGGAGAAGATTCAGGGAAAGGAACCCTCTTATAACAACATATGCGACCTCGACGCCGTACTCTCTGTAGTGGTATCGTTCAAGGAGCCCGCCGCGTGTATTGTAAAACACTCGACTCCCTGTGGTATTGCAACCTCCGCGAGCATAGTTGATGCATATAGAAAGGCGAAAAGCTGTGATCCGCTTTCAAGTTTCGGTGGTATTGTCGGTTTAAACCGTGGGGTAGACCGAGAACTGGCTGCAGAGCTTAAATCAACTTTCCTGGAGGCAGTACTCGCACCTTCGTATACGGGCGAGGCAAGGGATATTCTCTTAAAAAAGAGGCGTCTTATTCTGCTCCAGCTCCCGTTAAAAGGAGAATTATCCACAAATTCTTACAGGTATGTGAGCGGGGGATTCCTGAAACAGGACGGCGACACGCTTCCCGATAATACAAAAGACTTCAGGCTTGTCACAAAAATAAAGCCTACCGAGGGGCAACTCCGTGCCCTTTATTTAGCGTTCAAGGTTGTGAGGTTTATAAGATCAAATGCCGTGTGTATAACAACGGAGGATATGACGGTGGGTATCGGCGGTGGGCAGCCAAGCAGGGTGGGGGCACTGGAGATTGCTCTTAAGAATAAAAAGAGATTTGGTTTCAAGAAGGGAATTGCCCTCGCCTCCGACGGATTCTTCCCATTTCGTGACTCGATAGATCTCGCCGCAGAGGAGGGAATAAAGGCAGTTATACAACCCGGTGGATCTATAAGAGACAAAGAGGTAACAAACGCGGCGGATGAGCACGGCATAGCTATGATATTAACGGGGAGAAGACACTTCAAACACTAAAAAAGCAGAAAAACACATCTCAATGCGAGTTGTTCCGCTCCTTGGTGAGGCAGTCTTTATAATGCCACAACTCATCACCGATTATTTTTTCCTTGACAAATTCGATAATATATGATATAATATCCAAATAATTGAAAACCAATTTGTGCTCTGAAGGCACTGGATGCTTTTTATTGGCGTGGATTAGCAGATTGTCAGAAACAGTTTGAACATGAAGAGGGTTGAATGCATAGTGAGGGAGGACCGGGCGAAAAAGATATTGAACGCCCTTTTAGATTTTGATGTATGGGGCGTTACCATTACCTCTGTAAGGGGATGTGGGAGACAAAAGGGATATACCTCTTCCGAATATATGGATAGAAGGACCCCGGTGAGGACTCTGCCGTTCACGAAATTGGAATTTGTCGTAAGGGACGGGATGATTGAGCCACTGATAGAGAGGATAATTCAAGTTACGGGGACCGGAGGGATGGGAGATGGTAAGATATTTGTACATTCGGTAGAAGATGCCGTTAGAATAAGTACGGGCGAGAGGGGAGATAAGGCAATATCATCGTAGAATTGGACGATTATTTTTGAAATAAAATCTCCCGCTTATCTACCGATGGGTAGAAAGGTGTTTTACAGTTCCACACAGCTTTTTGAAAAGGGAGGTGTAGTGTATGGAAGAGGACATCGTCGGAATGATAGATGAATCAATGAAGATGAAGGAGGGAGAAATAATAAAGGGTATAGTAGTGAAGGTGACAAGTGGTGATATACTCGTAGATGTTGGATTGAAATCAGAGGGTATCATACCCACATCAGAGTTCAAGCGGACCGCTATTCCCGAACAAGGTGACGAGGTCTTCGTCTTACTTGAAAAAATAGAGGACGACGAAGGTATGGTAGTTCTATCTAAACATAAGGCAGATATAATGCATATATGGAATACTATACAGGAGTGTTACGAGACGGGAGAGTGTGTGGAAGGCAAGATTGTAAAAACTGTAAAAGGGGGATTCCAGGTTGACCTCGGTGGTATAAATGCTTTTCTTCCCGGTTCTCAGGTGGATTTTCAGCCCGTGAATCCGGATGATTTCATTGGAACGACCCACGAGGTTAAGATATTAAAGTTGTCCGAGGGGAGGAGAAATATAGTTGTTTCACGGAGGGCTATCCTCGAAGAGGATATGGACAAGAAACGGGAAGAGACATGGAAGAAGATAGAAAAGGGTGTTGTTCTTGAGGGTAAGGTGAAGAACATCACAGATTACGGTGCATTCATAGACCTGGGTGGCGTGGATGGGCTTCTGCACATCGGAGACATTACATGGGGGAGACTTTCCCATGTATCAGATGTACTGCATATAGGAGATGTCATCAATGTCCTTATTCTGGACTGTAACAGGGAGCAGCAGAGAATAGCGCTTAGCATGAAACGACTCACCCCGCATCCCTGGGAAAATATAGGCGAGAAATTTGAGGTTGGGGGGGTTGTAAAGGGCAAAGTTGTGTCGATAACAGAGTACGGCGCGTTTGTTGAACTGGAACCGGGGATTGAAGGACTCGTTCACATATCGGAGTTCTCCTGGACACAGAAGGTGCGCAAGCCTTCTGATTTTCTCTCCCTGGGAGACATGGTTGAGGTGAAGATACTTAATATAGATGAGGAACAACAGAGAATGTCTCTATCTATCAGAGCGCTGATGGAGAATCCCTGGGAAGGGGCACGGGAAAGACACCCCGTTGGGTCTGTAGTTAAGGGGGTGGTGCGAAAATTCACAAACTATGGGGCGTTCGTTGAACTTGAAGACGGGATAGAGGGGCTTTTACACATAAAAGATATATCGTGGACGAAAAGAATTTCCCATCCATCAGACGAGCTGAGAACGGGCCAGGATATAGACTGCAAGGTACTCTCGATAGATGAGGAAACACATCGGTTGTCTGTCGGTCTGAAACAGATGCGGGAAGACCCGTTGAAAAAGTTCGTGGAGGAGCATGCAATAGGTGATATAATACCGAATGCCAGGATAACCAGGGTGCTCGACAAGGGACTTGTTGTGGATGTGGGGGTGGATGGTTTCGTTCCATACTCGCAGATACAGAATCCACCCAAGGAACTTCAGCGTGAATACAGCATTGGAGATAAAGTTACCGTGAGATTGATAGAGATCAACGAGGAGAAGAGAAGACTCGTATTTTCCCAGACCGAATACGAGCCCGTTGTTGAGGAAAGTGAGTGCGTAGATAGTGAAGAGAAAGATAATTCATAGTTTTTTATGCTCGTATTATTCATAATAGGTAGTCTCTCCATCTCTGCACAGGATACACCAAATGATGCGGGGGGTAGTATAACGCTTGGATTCTCTTATACTGCCCCCTTCGTATCTGGTGAAGTGATGCGGAAGGAGGATGGTGGAGAATTTGAAAAAATAGCCACCGTGTCCCCATCCGATACCCATTGGATAGATAACTCTGCGAAGGATGGCGTGAAATACTATTACCAGCTCATTCTAACAACAGAAGAAGGTGTTGTTACATCCGAGCCCGTCTCGGCGGTTTCGAGCCCCCAGTGGTTCCACAGGGGAAGAACGGTGATGCTTATCATGGTAATTTTAATATGCGGACTCATTCTGTTTTTTATAAGGCAGGCAAGGGGGGGTAAAGAACTATATATTAGACGAATAGCGGGGCTTGAAGCGGTAGACGATGCGGTTGGCAGGGCAACTGAGCTCGGGAGACCCGTTATGTTCATCGCCGGCATTATGGATATAGACGATCTTCAGACCATAGCCGGGCTAACGATACTGCGTCGCGTCGCAAAGAAGACCGCCGAATACGAGGCGCAGGTACTTATGCCAACCTCGAGGTCGCTCGTGATGACCGCGGCCCAGGAGACTGTTAAGGAGGCATATTACGACGCCGGCAGACCCGATATATTTAATCCCGATAATGTATTCTACCTCACCGATGACCAGTTTGGTTTTGCCGCCGGATGCGATGGTCTTATGGTGAGGGAAAAACCGGGAGCGATATTCCTCATGGGAAGCTTCTATGCGGAATCACTCATACTTGCGGAAACCGGCCATTCTGTGGGAGCCATTCAAATAGCGGGGACGGCTATGCCATCACAGTTACCGTTTTTCGTCACCGCCTGTGATTATACACTCATAGGTGAGGAGTTTTTTGCAGCATCTGCCTACCTTTCAAAAGACCCCCTCCAGCTCGGCAGTCTAAAGGGGCAAGACTGGGGTAAAGCTATATTTCTTGCACTTATACTGATAGGGGCTGTTCTCTCGACTTTTGGCATCACGGTGGTAAAGGAT
>Ga0209121_10001191_pt1 | contig 27272 bp, 23 predicted proteins | sample Cruoilmetagenom3_FD_187292 | JGI IMG/M metagenome (GOLD analysis project Ga0209121, IMG submission 187292) | Oil polluted marine microbial communities from Coal Oil Point, Santa Barbara, California, USA - Sample 3 (SPAdes) (version 2) | ecosystem: Environmental > Aquatic > Marine > Oil seeps ...
ATGAAAGAACTGATCGCGAGGTCGCTTTGAACGGCCAGCGCCGCGCCTGGCGACCAACCGTGGACGCCTCCGGCGGGAGTATTTTTCACAAGAAAAATGACAGGACAGGTCCACCCCACCATCCGGGCCTGATCTGTCTTGGACGCACTCAGACGGGACGGCGGGGCTTTTCCTTGTACGGTCATCGGCTCTCCAGCCTGTACCGCACCGCCAACAAAAGCGCAGTAACCTTAACCAACGGTTACGTGAAAAGACTGTCCCCGGCTTTTTCTTGTTCTAAATACTCAAATACACCATCAGCCAAACGCGCCCTGGGAGGGGCTTTACGCACATGACCATCAAACTTTATTGTTTCGGAGAAAGCGGCAATTCCTACAAAGCGGCCTTGGCGCTGCAACTTAGCGGGTTGGACTGGGAGCCGGTCTATGTTGATTTCTTCGGCGGCGAAGGCCGCAGTTCGGACTATCGTGCAAACGTGAATGAAATGGGCGAAGCCCCGGCGATGGTCGATGGCGATTTCCGCACCAGCCAGTCAGGCGCCATTCAGGCCTATGTCACCGAGAAATCCGGCAAATTCGGCGGCAAGGACCGGGACGAAACCTATGACGTTCTGCGCTGGGTTTTGTGGGACAACCACAAATTCAGCTCAATGATCGGGATGACCCGGTTCCTGATGAATTTCCTGCCCGAAAATAAGCGTCCGGCAGAAGTGATTGCCTTTAATCTGGGCCGTCTCAAGGCGGCTTATGCCACCCTTGACTCCCATCTGGAGGGGCGCGACTGGATTGTCGGCGACGGCATCACCAATGCCGATCTCAGCTGTTGTGGATACCTTTATTACCCCGAACCGTTTGGCTTTGATCGTGCCGATTGGCCCAATATCGACGCGTGGCTGACACGCCTGTCTGACACACCGGGCTGGAAGGCCCCGTATGATCTGATGCCCGGTAGCCCTGCTGACCGGACCTAATTCTGCGCCTGAAGGAGAGACCCGAAATGACCGAAGCCTATATCTATGACGCCCTGCGCACCCCGCGCGGCAAGGGCCGCAAGGATGGCGCCTTGCACGAAGTCACCAGCCTGCGGCTGAGCGCTGTGGCGCTGAACGCCCTGAAAGAGCGGAACAATCTGGACGGTCACGCGGTCGAGGACGTGATTTGGGGCAATGTCACGCAAGTAATGGAACAGGGCGGGTGTTTGGCGCGCTCGGCCGTTCTGGCATCCGATCTGGATGAATCGATCCCGGGGCTGGCGATCAACCGGTTCTGCGCATCCGGCATGGAGGCGGTCAATCTGGCCGCCAACCAGATCAAGGGCGGGGCGGGCGATGCCTATATCGCCGGCGGCGTCGAAATGATGGGCCGGGTGGCCATGGGCAGTGACGGGGCAGCGATTGCTGTCGATCCGACGCTGGCAATGGGCAGCTATTTTGTGCCGCAGGGCATTTCGGCGGATATTATTGCCACCGAATACGGGTTTTCCCGCGAACAGGCCGATGCATTGGCCGTTGAATCGCAGCGACGCGCCAAGGCGGCCTGGGATGACAACCGCTTTGCCAAGTCGGTGATCACCGTGCGCGACCAGAACGGGTTGGCGATTCTGGACCGGGACGAGTACATGCGCCCGCAGACCGATATGCAGTCGCTTGGCGCGCTGAACGCCAGCTTTCAGATGATGGGCGAACAGATGCCCGGCTTTGATAAGATCGCGATGATGAAATACCCGCATCTTGAGCGGATCAACCACATCCACCACGCTGGCAACTCTTCTGGTATCGTTGACGGTGCGGCGGGTGTGCTGATCGGCAACAAGGAATTTGGCATCAAATACGGGCTGACCCCGCGCGCCCGGATCAAGGCCACCGCCAAGATCGGCACTGATCCCACCATCATGCTGACGGGCCCTGTGCCGGTAACGCAGAAAATCCTGGCCGACAATGGCATGGATATCAAAGACATCGACCTGTTTGAGGTAAACGAAGCCTTTGCCGCCGTCGTCTTGCGGTTCCAGCAGGCGTTTGATGTCGATCCCGCGCGGGTCAACGTCAACGGTGGGTCCATCGCCATGGGGCATCCGCTGGGTGCCACCGGCGCGATCATCATCGGCGCCTTGCTGGACGAGCTTGAACGCACCGGCAAGCAGACGGGCCTTGCGACGTTGTGCATCGCGTCTGGCATGGGTGCGGCGACAATTATCGAACGCGTGTAACCCATGCGCGACGCAGAATTCATCGAATTGGCAGAGCGCCTGACACGCGCGCTTATCACCGGTGATTTCAATCTGTATTGCACCGTCATGGACCTACCCCTGCGGATAGAGCCGCGTGGCGGAAAACCTTACACCATGCACACGTTCGAAGCGCTGGAACAGGATTTCCGACTTTACCACCAAGCGATCAAGGCACGGGGGGTCACCGACATCTATCGCCAACTGCGTGACCTCAGCCCTACCGCCAGCGGCCTGTGCAAAGCCACCTGCCTGATACACATACTCGACGGGGCCACGCTGGTCGTCGAACCGTTTATATTTGTGATGACGCTGCGCAAGACCAAAGAGGGGTGGCGCTTTTGCCTGATCCAAAGCCCGATGGGACATATCAACTGGACGCTTGGGCAAGCCTTGATATCGGATGACGGCCAGTTCAGTGATACCGGTCAGGCATTCGACCCTTTGAAACCAATAACACCGCCGAACGGAGGCCTAAATGACTGATTTCACCATGACCGCAGACGCCGATGGCGTCGCCGTCATCACCTGGGACGTTCCCGGAAAGTCGATGAACGTGATGTCCTTTGAAGGGCTGCAACAGCTGAGCGATCAGATTGATGATGCGCTGGCGGATGATGGTGTCAAGGGCATCGTCATCACATCCGGCAAGGAAGGTTCCTTTGCCGGTGGCATGGACCTGAACCTGCTGGCGAAGATGAAGGAAGACGCGGGCGACGACCCCGCCAAGGGGTTGTTCGAGGGCACGATGCAGATGCATGCCCTGCTGCGCAAGATCGAGCGCGCCGACATGGCCGCCAAGACCAACAAAGGTGGCAAGCCGATTGCCGCCGCCCTGCCCGGCACTGCCGCTGGCATCGGGCTGGAACTGCCGCTGGCCACGCACCGGATATTCGTCGCCGACAACCCAAAGGCCCGCATCGGCCTGCCAGAGATCATGGTTGGCATTTTTCCTGGGGCTGGCGGCACCACCCGCCTGGTGCGCAAGCTGGGCGCGATGGGCGCGTCGCCGTTCTTGCTGGAAGGCAAGATGCTGGCCCCGGCCAAGGCCAAATCAGCCGGTTTGATTGACGAGGTGGTCGACGATCCGGTTGCAGCCGCGCGCGACTGGGTGCTGAACGCCAAACCGGCCGATATCGTCAAACCATGGGATGCCAAGGGCTATAAGATGCCTGGCGGCGCGCCGTACCATCCCGCAGGGTTCATGACCTTTGTTGGGGCCAACGCGATGGTGCATGGCAAGACGCAAGGCGCGTTCCCTGCCGCCAAGGCGCTGCTAAGCGCAGTGTACGAAGGTGCGCTGGTGGATTTCGACACCGCCCTGAAGATCGAGGCACGCTGGTTCACCTCTGTTCTGATGAACCCAAGTTCCGGCGCAATGATCCGGTCGCTGTTCCTGAACAAGGAAGCGCTGGAAAAAGGGGCTGTGCGACCCAAGGATGTGCCGGATCAGCGGGTCAAGAAAGTTGGCGTGTTGGGCGCGGGCATGATGGGGGCCGGCATCGCGCTGGTCAGCGCACAGGCCGGTATCCAGGTGGTGCTGGTGGACCGCGATCAGGCGGCCGCCGACAAGGGCAAAGCCTATGCCGAGACCTATATGGACAAGGGTATCGCCCGCAAAAAAGCCACCCCGGAAAAGAAAGAGGCGTTGCTGGGCCTGATCACCGCCACCCCCGATCTGGAACAGCTTAAGGGCTGTGATCTGATCGTCGAGGCGGTGTTCGAAGATATGGGCGTCAAGGCCGAGATGACCAAAAAGGTCGAGGCCATCGTCGGCCCCGATTGCATCTTTGCCTCGAACACCTCGACCCTGCCGATCACCGATCTGGCCAAGGCGTCGGTCCGTCCCGATCAGTTCATCGGCATTCACTTCTTTTCGCCGGTCGAAAAAATGCTGCTGGTTGAGATCATCAAAGGTGCTGAAACCGGCCCGCGCGCCGTGGCCAAGGCGCTGGATTATGTCCGCCAGATCCGCAAGACCCCGATCGTGGTCAATGATGCACGGTTCTTTTACGCCAACCGCTGTATCATCCCCTATATCAACGAAGGTCTGCGGATGATCACCGAAGGGGTGGCGCCGTCGTTGATTGATAACGCGGCCCGGATGCTGGGTTTCCCGGTTGGGCCGATCCAGCTGAACGACGAAACCAGCATTGATCTGGGCGCCAAGATTGCCCGCGCGACCAAGGCGGCGATGGGCAATGCCTATCCCGAAAGCCCTGCGGATGATCTGATCTTCTGGCTCGAATCCGAGGGTCGCATGGGGCGCAAGGCCAATGCCGGGTTCTTTGACTATGACGACAAGGGCAAGCGTCTGGGATACTGGACAGGTCTGCAGGACAAATACCCGCGTGCCGAAAACCAGCCCGATCTGATTGAGGTGCAGCAGCGGCTGATGTTCAGCCAGGTGCTGGAAGCGGTGCGTGCGCTGGAAGAAGGCGTTCTGGAAGACATCCGCGAAGGCGATGTTGGCGCGATCCTTGGCTGGGGCTTTGCGCCGTGGTCCGGTGGCCCTCTTAGCTGGCTGGACATCATCGGCACGCCCTATGCGGCGGAACGCTGTGACCAGCTAGAGGCCGAATATGGCGCCCGGTTCGCCTGCCCGCCGCTGCTGCGGGAAATGGCAGCCAAGGGTCAGAGTTTCTATGGCCGGTTTGCACCAAAGGCAGCCGCTGCTTAAGAATAAGAGGGGCCGGGCAAATCATGCCCGGCCTGTTTCTGTCTGGGGGCTGTACCCGGCTACTGCCGGGCCTGTCCGATGTAATAGACCGTGTCGATCAGGTGCGTTTTGTTGAACGCGCCAATTTTTCTCAGCAACCCCTTGTTGTTCCCCCTGAACCGTTCTCCCGTTTGCGCATCATCATAGAACAACACCACAACTTCATCAGGTGTCGGCAGGCCTGAGGCATGGTTCACGCCAATGAATGACCCGGTTACGTATGCGTCCGCCAGTTCCGCCGCCTCCCGGGTCAGCGATGCAAGATCTTTGTCGCGGCCCCCTATATCCCGGTTGTTGTAGTGACTGATTTTCAGGATGTACTGGCGACCGGAAACGGCACTGTCACGCGCCGTGTCAGGCAGGTCTGTCAGATCACCTTCAAGGATAGCAATGGCTGCACCTGACCCGGCTAACCCATCAAGTTGCACCCGTTTCTGCGTGTCTTCCATCAATGTGTCGGCGCAGGCCAGAAGAACAAACTGGTTGGGTTGCTCAAGGTCGATGTCGCCCTGTGCCCCGCCGATAAGGCCCGTACGCCGGATGACGTTTCAATGACACTCTCGGGTCAGATCATCCATTTACGCCGGACGCGCCCTTGTTGCCACCACACCCACCAATTCTTCGGGATTGCACAGCAAAGGCGAGGCATCGTTCTCGTCAATCAGGCAATCCACCAGGAACCGCGCACGGCGCGTGTCCAGCACGTCATACAGTGAGCCTTCGATTGTCGCGGCCTCGGTCAGGATGCAACGGGGGCGCGGGCAATGGGCCAGCATGCCGCCTTCGATATAGACCACCTCGTCATTGGCAAAGGCCAGCGTGGTGATGTCCAGCCGATCCACGGGGGGCGCTGACCGGATTTTTTTCAGCCCCTTCAGCACCCGCGCGGGAACAACCGCAAACGGATCGCCAAGCGCGTCAATGGCTGCATCGCTTTCCACCAGCATCCCCTGATCGGGCATCAGCCTCATTTCCTTGCGATTGTTCATCGCGCCTCTGGGCACCAGAATCGGGCATTGCGCGGGCGGCAGGGTGTTTTCGGGCGCAAACAGCGTCTCGCGCTGAATATCGACAATCGTTTGCATACCGTGATCAAAGGTAAGCACCTTGTCACCAACGCTTAATGCCTCGACGGCGCGCCAGCCCAGGTTCGACGCCACATGCGTGCCCGCAACAAAGCCAGCCTGACCGGTAATCAGCAGACCGTCCATCGCACCACTCAGTTCGACGTTGCGCGCCGGACCGGTGTTCTTTTTTTCCTTCCAACCAAACATGGTCTTATCCCTCTTATATCTGATGTCTTGCCCGGGTCTTTGCCCAGTTCTTTTGTGACACCTGACAAAATGCCTGATTCGCGTGCCTGCTGTGGGGCCTAAAGATGGCGAAAACCGGACATTGTTCAGACGTATTCAGATAATGGTCAGGGAAAGGTCGGGATTGGGCCGGAATCGGCGACAAAAACCACGGTTTTTCTAAGTTCAGTCAAAGCGATACCCAAACCGGGTGATGTCCTGGTCACAGGATTCGGCCACTGCCTCTGCTGCGGACGAGGTGTAGTAGCTGCGATAATCCCGGTCGCGGTTTGACTGGTTTTCGACCGTCAACACCGGTTCAAAACCCAAATGCGCCACCAGCGGCGCGGCATCGTTGGTGAAATCCTCGATCCGGATATAGGCGTCGCAGTGTTCCGTACCATCCGCGCCGCGCATGTAAGACGCCGCCGGGCTGCGGCGGAATGTGGCGCGGGTCTGGCGGTGGGTGACAAAATCGGCAAACTCTATCGACTTGGCCAGTCGGACCGACGGGTGGTCAAAACCCTGCTGCTGCAGCCAATGGTAATAGCTGACCATCCGGTCCCAGGGATTGCGCACCAGCGTAAAGGCAAACAACCCGTTCAGCACATGCCCCGGCACCAGCCCGTCAATATCGGCCAGGGTCGAATGTTTCCACAACCGCCCCCTGGTCTTGATCCCCTTCACCCGGTGGCGACGGCGGCGCGCCTTGGGGGTGTCGCCCAACATGATGTCATCCTTCATCGCCCGCGATTCCAGCGCCAGCGCCAGCGACGTGCCGCCGGTTTTGGGGATATGGATAAAGACGTAACTTCGGCCAGTGCTTAGGATCATGCGCACAGGCTAAAGCGCAACGGCCACAAGGGAAACCGGTTTCCGCCCATCAGCGCGGCCCTTACCTGGAGCGAAGCGCAATAACCCCACCCGCAACCGCGATCAGCGCGATGCCAACGATCTGCCAGCCGGTCACTGGCTGGCCAAAGGCGAGCCAGGCAAAAAGCGGGCCAAAGATCATCACCGAATATTCGAACACCGACACATAAGACGGATCAGCCAGTTGATAAGCGCGAATGATCAGGAACACGCCGGTGACTGACCCGATCACCTGCACCCCCACCCAAGGCGCCGCCTGCCACATCGGCCAGACCCAGCCGCGCGCCACAAACCCGTCCGGGCCCGGGGCGGCCTCGATCGGGAACAGCCCCAGCACGGCCAGCCCCACCGCCCCCATCAGCCCCAGCATCACCCACATGCCAAGCAACAGCGCCACCGTGCTTTCCCCGGTGCACAACTGCCGTGTGGTAATCGCCCCCAGCGCGTAAAAGAACCCGCCAGCCACCGGGATCAGCACCGCCCAGTCAAAATTCTGCGGGTCGGGTTGTAGCACAAACAGGATGCCGCAAAACCCGATGGCCACCGCCCCGATCCGCCACGGCCCAACCCGTTGACCTAATGCCAACGCATTGACCAGCAGGATAAAAATCGGCGAGGTGAACAGCCCCGCCATCGCCTGGGCAATCGGCATCCAGGCCAGCGCGCTGAAATAAAACAGCATCGACACCGCCACCAGCAGGCTGCGCAGCGCCACCGCCCACACCCGCCGGGGCCGGAAACTGCCCAAGCCGACCAACGACAGGCTAAGCACCAGCGGCAAGGCAATCAGCGCGCGGACAAAGTGAAACTGCCACAACCCGATCTCAACCGCGAGCCGGGCAATAAAATTATCAATCACCCCAATGATGGCCATGGCGCAGACCATGGTGATCGCCGCAGACAGGGTGTGGTTGGGGCTGGAGGCATTCATAGACTTCCATTTGCCCGCAACCCGGCGCAATATCTGGTCTCATTGCGACATAAGCAGTGTTTCAGGACTGATTCAGGGGAGAGAATCAATGGGTTGGATGCAGGACGAAAGCGGGTTGGACAAAACGGCGGCCAATTATGCGCCACTGACGCCATTGTCGCACTTGCGGCGGGCGGCACTGGTTTTTGCGGATGACGAGGCCGTTGTCTACGGCGATCACCGTAAAACCTATGCCGAATACTACGACCGCTGCACGCGGCTGGCCTCGGGGTTGGCAGCGTTAGGCGTGCGACCCGGTGATGTGGTCGCCACGCTGATCCCGAACCTGCCCGCCCAGGCCGAGGCGCATTTTGGCGTGCCCGCTTGTGGCGCAGTGCTGAACACCATCAACATCCGGCTGGATGTGGAGACCGTGGCCTATATTTTTGATCACGGCGGCGCGCGCGTAGTGTTGGTGGACACCCAGTTTCTGGAATTGGCCGAGGCCGCCAAAAACCAGATGCCCGGAGAGGGGCCGCAAATCATTGAAGTCCCGGATGCCCAGGCCGGGTTCCCGGCCAGCGGGCGCTATCCGGTATACGAGGATCTGCTGGCAGGGGCCGACCCGGAATTCGACTGGATCATGCCACAGGACGAATGGGAAAGCCTGGCGCTGAACTATACCTCCGGCACTACGGGGCGACCAAAAGGCGTGGTCTATCACCATCGCGGCGCGTATCTGATGACGATGGGCACGGTTGTCAGCTGGCGCATGGTGATCCGGCCGCGATACCTGACGATTGTGCCGCTGTTTCACTGCAATGGCTGGAACCACACCTGGATGATGCCAATGCTGGGCGGCACGGTGATTTGCTGCCGCGACATCACCGCCCCTGCGATCTATGACGCTATCGCCAACCACGGCGCCACCCATTTTGGCGGCGCGCCGATTGTGCTGAACATGATCGTCAATGCCCCCGAATCCGAGCGCCTGCCGTTTGATCACACGGTTCAGGTTTTCACCGCCGGCGCGCCCCCCGCCCCGGCCACCCTGTCCAAGATTGAGGTCTTGGGCTTTCACGTGACGCAAGTCTACGGGCTAACCGAAACTTATGGCCATGTCACCGAATGCCTGTGGCGCGAAACCGATTGGGACGGGCTGGATCACGCCGGTCGGGCGGCGATCAAGGCGCGCCAGGGGATTGCCATGCCAATGATGGACGAAATCGCAGTGATGGATGGCCAGATGGTGCAAACTCCGATGACCGGCACCGATCAGGGCGAGATCATGATCCGCGGCAATTCGGTGATGAAGGGCTATCTGAAAAACCCCGAAGCCACCGCCGAAAGCTTTGCGGGCGGCTATTTCCATTCCGGTGATCTGGCGGTGCAGCACCCCGATGGCTATATCCAGATCGCGGATCGCGCCAAGGACATCATCATCTCGGGCGGCGAAAACATCAGCTCGGTCGAGGTCGAGGGCGTGTTGATGGGCCATCCGGATGTGTTGCTGGCCGCCGTGGTGGCCAAACCGGACGATAAATGGGGCGAAGTGCCTTGCGCCTTTGTCGAGTTAAAAGAGGGCGCTACTGAGGATGCCGCCGCGCTGATGGCGTTTTCGCGGCAAACCCTGGCCGGGTTCAAAACCCCTAAACAAGTGGTGTTTCAGGAATTGCCCAAAACCTCGACCGGCAAAATCCAGAAATTCGAACTGCGCGCGGTGGCTCGGGCGCTTTGATCCGTTGCCGGGTGATGTGGGTGCGGCATGACGACCCTTGACGCGCTCACTCATATTCCTATATCTGAATGTGAAATACACCCGCCACGTCGCGGCCCCCCACCCGAGAGGAAAGTATTATGACGATAAACAAAGCTGTTATGGCGATGGCCGGATTCATGATTCTGCTATCCGTGGCGCTGACCTGGTATGTATCCCCGTACTGGATGATCCTGACAATCTTTGTCGGTGCCAACTTGTTCCAATCGGCCTTTACCGGCTTTTGCCCGGCGGCCTTGATCTTTCGCCGGTTGGGCCTGAAATCAACCTGATATCTGTCACGGCTCACATACCCGCCCGGCATTTCCCAGCCGGGCGCAAAGCCGTTTGCCGCGTCGACCTGCCATGTGCTAGAGTGAAGAAAAAGAGGCACGGGCAAATTCAGGCGACATGACGGCGCTTAAAGAATACGAACGGCTCGAGGCAACCGGGCTATGGCGCGCAACCCCAGATGGTCAACGACGCGAGGTGGTTGTGTCGATCGGGGAGGCGACGCTGACCATTGCCGATGGCAATGACAAGGCGCTGACCCACTGGTCGCTCGCCGCTGTTGAGCGGGTCAATCCTGGCGTGCTCCCGGCAATTTACTATCCCGATGGCGACCCCGGCGAAACCCTGGAACTGTCCGACAGCGAAGACGCGATGATCGATGCTATCGAACGGCTGCGCCAGGCGATCGAACGGGCACGCCCACATCCGGGGCGGCTGCGGCTGGTGTCTGTACTGGCCACGGTCTCTGCGGTGCTGGCGGTTCTGGTGTTTTGGCTGCCTGGCGCGCTGTTGCGCCACACAGTCAGCGTGGTCCCCGAGATCAAACGTCAAGAGATCGGCCAAGCCCTGCTGGGGCGGATCGAACGGGTGAGCGGCGCGGCCTGCGAGACCCCGGACTCCACCGTGGTTCTGTCCAGGCTGGCACAGCGAACAGCGGTGAGGCAGCTGGTGGTTTTGCCAGCTGGCGTAGCGGGCAGCCTGCACCTGCCCGGCGGGATCGTCTTGCTTAACAAAGCGCTGATTGAAGATCATACCGACCCGGCAGTCGCTGCTGGGTTTATCCTGACGGAACGCGCCCGCGCCGAAATTCATGATCCGCTGACCCAGCTGCTATCTTATAGTGGGCCCGTCGCGTCTTTCCGATTGCTGACCACCGGGAAGTTGACCCAAGAAGACCTGGATCATTATGCGGAACAGGTATTGGTGGCCCCGCGACCGCTCCTGACGGACGAGCAAACACTTGGCCTGTTCGCGCAGGCTGCCATCCCTTCAACCCCATATGCCTATGCCCGCGACATCACCGGCGAGACAGTTCTGGGCCTGATTGAGGCAGACCCGATGGCCGGGCGCACACTGGAACCGGTTCTGCGGGATCGTGATTGGGTGCAGTTACAGAATATCTGCGGCGGATAGAGACGGCGCATTGCGTGGTGACTGCTCTTCAAGCCCTTGCGGGCTTTCCTCGCAACATCCTGTCCGGCAGTATTTCGAATGACCCTGGAGCGTGCCGCGCTCTATTTGCTCAGCTTTGCGCCCGAGAACCCAGCCCGGCGCACCTTGTTCAGTGCCGCCTTGGCTTGCGCATTGGATGAGAACGGGCCCGCCAAAACCACCCGCTTGCCACTGGGTTTAAGCGTGCCTAACCGGATTGGCAGGCCGGACTGGACCAGCGCCTGCGCCGCGCTGCGCGCTTGGGCATCCGCCGTATAGGTTGCCACCCGTACATAGCGGGGCTTTTGTGCAGCAGCCGTTGCTGATCGCGTTACAGCCGGGGCGGCAGCTGAGGGGCCAGAGCGTGTGGACAAGCGGGTAAAGACACCATACTTGGCGGTTGTCTGTTCATCCTGCACTCTGGCGCTATCGGCGGACACGGTCACGATCTGGCCCCGGGTCGGCACCACAACCGGTGTGCGCGGCAAGGTGCGTTTCCAGATCTGGTCGCTTTGGGTGTCACCTGCCGCAGTGCGCACACCACGGCGCAGGTTTAGACGGTTATCTTCCCAATCTACCAGCTTGTAGCCGCTTGGTACTGTCACCACCCCTTGAACCTGGGCAGGCTTTAGCCTGCGTTCGGTGCGATTTGGGTTCAGGCGATCATCCTTCCAGACGGCACGATATCCTGACGGCACGACAACGTTGGTTGTATTTTGGCGCTTGTCGTAAACATGGCGCGCGACCACCCGGGTCTGCGGCGGCACCCCCTTCGAGGATTGGGGCACATAAGGGGCAGAGGGCGACACTGCTGACGGAGCGGTCAGATAGGATTGCTGCTCAACCCGGCGCCCATAAGTGATCGGAGCCTCATCTTGCGGACCACAGCGCACAACATGACGTCCGCCTTGCTTGTTGATGAATTGCTGGCTGAATGCGGACGCATTCGAACAGCCATCTGCCTGCGCCTGCGTACGAGCCGCTGGTGCTGCGGTTGGTGTGGCTGTGGTTGGTTTCGACCAGTCCTTGGCGGGGACAGAGGCCGCGCTGGGGGCCGGGGCCGCAACAACCACTGGTTTGCGCTGGACGGCGGATGCAGGCGGCGCAGGTTTTGGTGCGGCGACGACCGAATTCGTCCAGACCGTTGGTTCCGGGCTGGGGCTGGGCTTGGCAGCAGTCTGGGCAGTTGTTGTGGGTTTAGCCCGAACACTTGTTGTCGGCTTGGCACTTGGTTTGGCCTTAGGCGCGGGGTTCACAAAAACAGTTGCAGCCGGGCTGGGGCTGGGTTTCGCAGTTGATGGGGTCCTTGGCGCGGGGGCCGTCGCGACCCGTGGCGCTGGCGGCGCGGCGGGCTTTGCAACGGCTGCCGGTTTTGCCGTTGGTTTGGCAGTCGCCTTGGGTGCGGGACCCGCTGTAATAATCACCGGTGCCGTGGCTGATTTCGGCGCTGGCGCCGTTACTCTGGCGGTTTCAGTAGGCTTGTACCCGCAGACCTGCTTGCGCCCCCGGTTAACCCTGGGAATCCAGGTTACATTGCCATCAATACCGGCGCGAATATAGATACAGCCGCGACTGTCCACATATTGTTTGCCCTTGTAAGACGCTGCCGGAAACTCGGCAGGAGGCTCGGCATCGCGCAAGGTTTGGGCATGCAGGACACTTACCCCCACCGAGACCAAAATCACACCAATTGCAATAGTTCTTGTTATCCGCATCACTGCCCCCACAAGATATTGACAGAGGATGCCGTAATTTCAAACCCGAGTAAAGCGGGCAATTGCCATTATTTGGTGCCGAACATCCGGTCTCCGGCATCGCCGAGCCCTGGCATGATATACCCCTTATCGGTCAGCCCACTATCCAGAGAAGCGGTGACAATCGGCACGTCCGGATGCGCCTGATGCATCCGCGCGACGCCCTCGGGTGCGGCCAGCAGACACAAGAACCGGATATTTGTCGCCCCGGCGTTTTTCAGCAGATCGATCGCCGCCACAGAAGAGTTTCCCGTAGCCAGCATCGGATCAACCACGATCACCAGACGATCGTCCAACCCTTCGGGAACCTTAAAGTAATACTGCACCGGTTTCAGGGTCTTTTCATCGCGGTACAACCCGACAAATCCAACCCGTGCCAGCGGGATCAGTTCCAGCACCCCGTCCAGCATCCCGTTGCCTGCCCGCAGGATCGATACCAGCGCCAGCTTTTTGCCCGCCAGGGTTGGGGCGACCATTGCCTCCATCGGGGTTTCGATGGGTTTGGTGGTCATCGGCATTTCGCGGGTGATCTCATAGGCCAGCAGCTGCGTGATCTCGTGCAGCAACTGGCGGAACACCGCCGATCCGGTCTCACGTTCGCGCATCAAGGTCAGCTTGTGCTGAACCAACGGATGATCGACGATAGTCAGATGTTCGGACATGGCAGCTCTCCCGGAATGAATGTGACCCCTTATTGGGCAACCCGCGCGCACCTGCAACCCGCCCGGCGGATTTTTGCTGTCAGAAAAAGCTGCGGCCCTGTCCCTGCGGCACCACCCCCAGGTGGGTGGCAATGCTGGCCGCCAGATCGGTGAACGCCACCTGCCCCAATCCCCCAGCCCCGTGGCCTGCAACCAGCACCGGCACGCGCTCACGGGTGTGATCGGTGCCGGGCCAGCTGGGATCATTGCCGTGATCAGCGGTGAACACCATGATATCGCCCGGGCGCAGCCGCGCCAGAACCGGGCCGATCGCCGCATCGAACCATTCCAGCGCGCGGGCATAGCCCGATATATCGCGGCGATGGCCATAAAGGCTGTCAAACTCGACAAAATTGGCAAATGTCAGGCTGCCGTCTGTGGCGCTGTCCACCAGATCTGACAGGTGGCGCATCAGGGCCGCGTCATCGCCTTTGCGCACCTCGTCAATGCCCTGCATCGAAAAGATGTCGCCGATCTTGCCAATCGCATAGACGCGCCTGCCGACATCCTGCACCCAGTTGGTCAGCACCGGCCCAGGCGGGGCGATGGCATAGTCGCGCCGATTGCCAGTGCGGGTGAAACCGCTGACCGCATCGCCAATGAACGGTCGGGCAATCACCCGGCCCACCTTCATCGCATGCAGATGTGGCGCGATGTCGGCACAAAGCGTCAGCAACCGCTTCAACCCAAAACTGTCTTCGTGGGCCGCAATCTGAAACACGCTGTCAGCCGAGGTATAACAAATCGGCCAGCCGCTGCGCAGATGCTCCTCCCCCAGATCGGCGATGATCTGCGTGCCCGAGGCATGGCAATTTCCCAATATTCCATCGGTGCCCGCAACCTGCGCCACATAGCGGGCCAGATCGTCGGGAAAGGCCGGATTGGTGTCGGGAAAATAGTGCCAGTCCCACGGCACCGGCACCCCCGCCAGTTCCCAATGCCCCGATGGCGTGTCCTTGCCCGGCGAGATTTCACTCGCCGCCCCCCACAGACCCACCGGGTCCACCCCCAGCCCCGGCGCGTCATCGCCCGAGGCCAGCGCCACCGCCGCGCCCAGCCCCAGAGCATCCAGATTGGGCAGCGATAACAAGCCACTGCGCCCCTCATCCGCCCGCCCCGCCGCGCAGGCCTGCGCGATATGGGCCAGCGTGTTGGCACCGGTATCCGGCAGATCACCGTTGAAAAACGCCCCGGCATCCGGCGCACCGCCAATGCCCACCGAATCCATCACCACCAGAAAGGCGCGGGGCATCAGCCCACCCTTTCATGGATCAGATCAGGCACCGGTGGCGGTGTGTCACTGATGGTGATGGCCCGGCGCAGCGCGGCCTCGGCGGCGCGCGCCGCATCTTCACGCCCGGCATGGATCACCGCCAATGGCGTGCCCCGATCCACCTTGTCGCCCAGCCGCACCAGGCCGCTAAAGCCAACAGCGGGGTCAACCACGTCGCTTTCCACCTGCCGCCCACCGCCCAAGCCAACCACGGCTAGGCCCAGCGCCTCGCCGTCCATCGCGGTGATATAGCCGGGGCCGCGGCTGGCCACTTCGCGGATCACGTTGGGTTCGGGCAGGAACCGCGCCCAGTTATCGACAAACCCAAGCGGGCCACCCTGCGCGGCAATCATCCGACCAAACCGTTCCGCCGCGCGCCCGTCGCGGATCACCTCGACCACCCGGTCGGCGCCTTGCTGCACATCCGCCGCCAGCCCGGCATCGGCCAGAACCACCCCGCCCAGCGCCGCCGACAGGCTGACCAGCGGTTCGGTTGCTTGTCCGCCCCCCTGCCCGGTCAGCACCTTCATAACCTCGGCCACTTCCAGCGCGTTGCCCAGCGCCGGGGCCAATGGCTGGCTCATATCCGAAATCACCGCTGTGGTCTGACACCCGGCGGCATTGGCGGTTTCAGTCAGCGCATAGGCCAGCGCACGCGCCTGATCCATGGTTTTCATGAACGCGCCGCTGCCCATTTTCACGTCCAGCACCAACGCATCTGGACTGGCCGCCAGTTTCTTGGACAGGATCGACGCGGTGATCAGATCCAGGCTGTCGACCGTAGCCGTCACATCGCGGATCGCATAAAGCCGCTTGTCCGCTGGGGCAATTTGCGCCGTCGCGCCAACGATGGCGCACCCCGCCTGCGCCACGATCTGCGGCAGGCGATCCTGCGGAAACACCGTACCCACGCCGGGGATCGCATCCATCTTGTCCAGCGTGCCGCCCGTGTGGCCCAACCCGCGCCCCGAGATCATCGGCACATAGGCACCGCATTCCGCCAGCGCCGGGGCCAGCACCAGCGACAGGCAATCGCCCACCCCGCCAGTGGAATGTTTGTCCACCACCGGCCCGTCCAGATCCCAGCGCAATACCTCGCCGCTGTCGCGCATCGCCAACGTCAGCGCGGCGCGGCCCTGCGCCCCCAGCCCGCCCATACAGACCGCCATGGCAAAGGCCCCGGCCTGTGCGTCACTGACGCCACCATCGGCCAGGCCTTGGGCAAACCAGCGTAATTCCTGTTCAGACGGCACCTGACGGCGGCGCAATTGCGCAATGATTGACCGGGCATCCATAGGCCTATCACCCCGCCATATGGTCTGAGTTGAACGCCCCCGGCAGCAGCTCCGCCAGTGTCATCGCCTGTTCATCGCCATCCGTTGTGCCCATGGTGACCACCACATCGCCCGCGCCAAATTCCACCAGCTTTTGACGGCAGCCGCCACAAGGCGACACCGGCATCGGGCTTTTGGCGATCACGTAGACCTCGACCAGTTCAGTTTCCCCCGCCGCCACCATTGCGGCAATCGCCCCCGCCTCGGCACAGGTGCCTTCGGGGTAGGACACGTTTTCCACGTTGCACCCGGCATAGATTACCCCCGAGGCCGCGCGGATCGCCGCGCCGACCTTGAAGGTGGAATAAGGCGCATGGGCGTTTTTGCGCACGGCGGCGGCGGCATCTTTCAGGCTCATGATGCCACCTCTGTGATGAATACGCCGGGCAAGGTGACCTCTAGCAGTTCGATATCCTCCGACGGGTCGCTCAGCCGGGTCTGCATCCCCGGCGGGATCACAAAGGCATCACCCGGTTCCAGCACATGTGGATCCTGGCCTTCGCCTTCCAGCGTGACCTGCCCCTGCATCACAAAGGTGAACAGAATGTCACTGTCATGGCTGGCCCATGCCGGATCGCCCTGCCCGCGCCGGATCACCTGAACCCCGGCCACCCCATTGGTATTGGCGGCAATCGTGGTGTCGCGGCAGTCATACCCAGGCAGGCGGAACGGCCCCCAATCGGCGCCCCCCCCCTGATTGAACACAAACCGTTGCCCGCCCCATTCCCGCTCGGGCCGCAGATGCGGGGTTGGCAGCGCCATATCATGGTCAATCTCGGTCACATGTTCGGCCGGCACGCCAATTTCGATCACCTGCAAATCATCGCCCGAATGCAGCACCCGGTGGCGAATTTCCGGCGGCTGGATAAAGCAATCGCCCGCATATAGCCGCATCGGCTCTCCCTGATCTTCGTACGCCACATCCACCCAGCCATGAATGCAGAATATCAGCTGAAAGCCGACCTTGTGGTAATGCACCATATCCGGCACCGGCCCGCCGCCGGGAATGCGGATATGGCTGGCAATCATCGCCCCACCCAAACGTCCCGGCACCAGATCGCGGTAATTCATGCCCGCGCGCCCGACCACCCAGGGCGCCTGATCGGCCAGGCGGCGCACCATAAACGCATGTTCGGTGGGCGGCATCAGCAACGGCGGGTCTATATCCTCAATCTCAATCCTGGTGCCATTGGGTGCGGTAAGGCGGCGCGCGCCGTCGGCGAAACCATCCGGATCATCCGACAAAATGCGAATCGTCCCTGGGGATTCGGGCGCGCCTTTTTCAATCCGCAGCCGCAAGCCATGGCCGGAAAACGCCGCGATCTGCGGATTATCCGCCGGAAAGATCATATCCAACCGCATCCCCAGCGTTTTGGTGTAAAAAGGAATATCCTCGCGCAACTCATTCGTTGGCAGGCGCATTTCAGCTATGGTGTCAGACATGGAACCCCGTTTCATTGCAGGTAAACATTGACCGGCACCCAAAATATTTGCAAGGCGGGGTGGGCCACATCTGCCTGCAAAATGGCTGGTTTTCATCTTTGAGAAACTAGTTTAACACTAAACTATATCCCGGGAGGAGCCCCAGACATGTCCGAAAACCAGAACCTGCGCCAGGCGGCCCTGTTTTATCACGAGTATCCGAAACCCGGTAAGCTGGAAATTCGCGCGACCAAGCCGATGGCCAATGGCCGCGATCTGGCGCGCGCCTATTCCCCCGGCGTGGCCGAGGCTTGTCTGGAGATCAAGGCAACCCCCGCCGATGCCGCCCGCTATACCGCGCGGGCCAATCTGGTGGCGGTGGTCACCAACGGCACCGCCGTGCTGGGGCTGGGCAATATCGGCCCGCTGGCCAGCAAGCCGGTGATGGAAGGTAAGGCGGTTCTGTTCAAGAAATTCGCCAATATCGACTGTTTCGATATCGAGCTGGATCAACCCAACCCCGAAAAACTGGCCGAGATCGTCTGCGCGATGGAACCCTCCTTTGGCGCGATCAATCTGGAAGACATCAAAGCGCCCGATTGCTTTATCGTCGAAAAAATCTGCCGCGAACGCATGAACATCCCGGTGTTTCATGACGACCAGCACGGTACCGCCATAGTGGTGGGTGCAGCAGCCAAAAACGCGCTGCATGTGGCCGACAAGGCCTTTGAAGACATCAAAATTGTCAGCACCGGCGGCGGGGCGGCGGGCATTGCCTGTCTGAACATGCTGCTGAAACTGGGGGTAAAGCGCGAAAACGTCTGGCTGTGCGATATTCATGGGCTGGTCTATCAGGGCCGCGAGATCGACATGAACCCGCATAAGGCGGCATTTGCCCAGGCCACGGATCTGCGCAGGCTGGATCAGGTGATTGACGGGGCCGACATGTTCCTTGGTCTAAGTGGCCCCAACGTGCTAAAGCCTGACATGGTGCAGAAAATGACTAGGCGCCCGATCATTTTTGCGCTGGCCAACCCGTTGCCGGAAATCCTGCCAGATGATGCGCGCGCCGTGGCCCCAGATGCGATCATCGCCACCGGGCGCAGCGATTTTCCCAATCAGGTCAACAACGTGCTGTGTTTCCCGTTCATCTTTCGTGGCGCGCTGGACGTCGGCGCGACCGAGATCAACGACGCGATGCAACTGGCCTGCATCGACGGCATCGCCGAAATGGCCCGCGCCACCACCTCGGCCGAAGCCGCCGCCGCCTATCGCGGCGAACAGCTGGCCTTTGGCGCCGATTACCTGATCCCCAAACCGTTTGATCCGCGCCTTGTTGGGGTTGTGTCGTCTGCCGTGGCCCGTGCTGCCATGGAAAGCGGCGTGGCAACCCGGCCAATTGACGACCTTGAGGCTTATAAAGAAAAACTGAACCAGTCGGTGTTCAAATCAGCCCTGCTAATGCGCCCGGTATTCGAGGCCGCCGCCGCCGCATCCCGCAGAATCGTGTTTTCCGAGGGCGAGGATGAACGCGTGTTGCGTGCCGCCCAGGCAATTCTGGAAGAAACCACCGAAACCCCAATTCTGATCGGACGCCCCGAGGTGATCGAGGCGCGCTGCGAACGTATGGGGCTGGATATCCGCCCGGGGCGCGAATTTCAGATCGTGAACCCGGAAAACGACCCGCGCTATTATGATTACTGGAACAGCTATCACCAGCTGATGCAGCGCCGTGGCGTCACCCCCGATCTGGCCAAGGCGATCATGCGCACCAACACCACCGCCATCGGCGCCATCATGGTGCAGCGAAATGAGGCTGACAGCCTGATCTGCGGTACGTTCGGCGAATACCGCTGGCACCTGAACTATGTGACCCAGGTGCTGGGCAGCACAGCGTTGCGCGCCCAAGGCGCCTTGTCGATGATGATCTTGGAAAACGGCCCGCTGTTCATCGCCGACACCCATGTGCATCAACTGCCCAGCCCCGAACACCTGGCCCAAACCGCCATTGGCGCGGCCCGCCATGTGCGCCGCTTTGGGCTGGAACCCAACATCGCGTTCTGCGCCCAGTCGCAATTTGGCAACCAATCCGAAGGCTCCGGCAAACGCCTGCGCGCCGCGATTGAAATTCTGGACAGCACCCCGCGTGATTTTGTCTATGAGGGTGAAATGAACGTCGACCTGGCGCTTGATCCCGACCTGCGCAGCCGGATTTTCCCCAATTCACGGATGCAGGGCGAGGCCAATGTACTGATCTTCGCCCATGCCGACGCCGCTGGTGGTGTACGCAACATCCTGAAAATGCGCGCCGACGGGCTAGAGGTGGGACCAATCCTGATGGGCATGGGCAACACCGCCCATATCGTTACCCCGTCGATCACCGCGCGTGGCTTGCTGAACATGGCGGCGATTGCCGGAACCCCGGTCGCGCAATACGGCTGAACAGGTAAAAATTGCCTGCCGCACTCTATTGCCGCCCTGAGTTAGCGGAAACAGTGGCAACCGGGCGCAGTTTGCGCCTTGCGCCCCCAAGGTGTCGAACCGTAAACCTTTCCCCGAATGCAGCGGCATACAGCCAGCCCGAAAGGAACATACCCATGAGCTATGCAGAGGTCTATGAAAGCTGGAAAAGCGATCCTGAAGCGTTCTGGATGGAGGCTGCAAAAGCCATTGATTGGGTCAAGGCACCGACCCGCGCGCTGAACGACGAAAACGCGCCACTGTATGAATGGTTCACCGACGCACAGGTCAACACCTGCTATAACGCCCTCGACCGCCATGTCGAGGCGGGCAATGGCGAGCGCACCGCCATCATCTACGACAGCCCGATCACCAACACCAAACACACCATCTCCTACGCTGAGCTGTTGACCCGCGTCGCCTCGCTTGCCGGGGCGTTGCGCGCCAAGGGCGTTGAAAAAGGCGACCGCGTCATCATCTACATGCCAATGGTCCCCGAGGCGCTTGAGGCGATGTTGGCCTGTTCCCGCCTCGGCGCGGTGCATTCGGTGGTGTTTGGCGGGTTTGCCGCCAACGAACTGGCGGTACGCATTGACGATTGCCAGCCAAAAGCGATCATCGCCGCCTCTTGCGGGCTCGAACCGGGGCGCGTGGTGCATTACAAACCGCTGGTGGACGGGGCTATAGACCTGGCCGCGCACAAGCCAGAGTTCTGCGTTATCTTCCAGCGCGAACAAGAGGTCGCCAAACTGGAAGAGGGCCGCGATTTTGACTGGCATGCCTTTCAATACGGGGTGGACCCGGCCGAATGTGTGCCCGTCAGCGGCGATCACCCGGCCTATATCCTGTATACATCCGGCACCACCGGCGCGCCCAAGGGGGTGATCCGCCCCACTGCCGGGCATCTGGTGGCGCTGAACTGGACGATGAAGAACGTCTATAACGTGAACCCCGGTGATGTGTTCTGGGCGGCTTCCGATGTTGGCTGGGTCGTGGGCCATTCCTATATCTGCTACGGACCGCTGATCCACGGCAACACCACCATCGTGTTCGAAGGCAAACCCGTCGGCACCCCCGATGCGGGCACCTTCTGGCGGGTGATTTCCGAACATAACGTCAAATCCTTCTTCACCGCCCCCACCGCCATCCGCGCCGTCAAACGCGAAGACCCAACCGGTGAGTTGATCAAGGATTACGACCTCTCTTGCCTCAATGTGCTGTACCTGGCGGGCGAACGCGCCGATCCCGATACCATCGAATGGGCCCAGAAAACCCTGAATGTGCCGGTGATCGACCATTGGTGGCAAACCGAAACCGGCTATGCCATCGTTGCCAACCCGATGGGCATCGAACCCCTGCCGGTCAAGATCGGCAGCCCCTCGGTGGCAATGCCCGGCTACGACGTGCAGATCCTGGACGAAGCCGACCACCAGATGCCTGTCGGGGAAATGGGCGCCATCGCCATCAAACTGCCGCTGCCCCCGGGCACCCTGCCCAACCTGTGGAACGCCGAAGACCGGTTCCGCAAATCCTACCTCACCACCTTCCCCGGCTATTACGAAACCGGCGACGCAGGAATGATCGACGAAGATGGCTACCTCTATATCATGGCGCGCACCGATGACGTGATCAACGTCGCCGGCCATCGCCTGTCCACCGGCGCCATGGAAGAGGTACTTGCCGCCCACCCCGATGTCGCCGAATGCGCGGTGATCGGCGTCTCCGATCAGCTCAAAGGCCAGATGGCGGTTGGCTTCCTGTGCCTCAACACCGGCGCAAATCGCGACCACGCCGAAGTGGTCAGCGAAGTCGTCAAACTGGTGCGCCAGAAAATCGGCCCCGTCGCGGCCTTTAAACTGGCCCTGGTGGTTGACCGCCTGCCCAAAACCCGCTCTGGCAAGATCCTGCGCGGTACCATGGTGTCAATCGCCGACAACAAACCCTACAAAATGCCCGCCACCATCGACGACCCGGCAATCCTGGACGAGATCAAAACCGCCCTGCAAACCATCGGTTACGCAGCAGACTAAATTCCTCTTCCAGCTTTTTCTTGTTAAAAATACTCACTCCCGCGACCGCCAAACAACCCTGCCGGTCGCGGGATAAAACACCCCGCTGCCACCTCCTCCAAAAAATTCTGACGAGTTTTGCTTGGCACGCCCCCCACACCGCGCCTAACCTGCGGTAAGGGAGACTTACATAATGTCAGATAACGACCTTTGGCGCCTCAGCGCCACCCAAACCGCCGCCCAGACAACCGCAGGCAACATCACCGCGGAATCCACTACCGCCGCCGCCATTTCCCGGATGAACACCGTCAATCCCGCCCTGAACGCGGTGGTCGAAGACCTTAGCGCCCAGGCGATGGACCGCGCCCGTGCGCTGGATACCGCCCGCGCCAGCGGCAAGGCCCCCGGCCCGCTGCACGGCGTGCCCATTACCATCAAAATCAACGTCGATCAGGTCGGCCACGCCACAACCAACGGCGTCCCGGCGCTCAAAGACCTGATCGCCCCCGCCGACGCGCCGCTGGTGACCAACCTGCAAAATGCCGGGGCCGTGGTGATCGGGCGGACAAATACGCCGGAATTCTCCTTCCGCGCCGACACCGACAATCCGCTTTATGGCCGCACCCATAATCCCTGGGGGCCGCATGTCTCAGCCGGTGGCTCTTCGGGCGGGGCCGGATCGGCGGTGATGGCCGGGATCGGCGCGCTGGCGCATGGCAATGACATCGGCGGCTCGCTGCGGTTTCCCGCCGCCGCCAACGGCGCGGTCACGGTGAAACCGGGCATGGGCCGGGTGCCCGCCTGGAACCCCAGCCAGACCGCCGAACGCGGCATGCTGGCGCAATCCATGTCCGTACAAGGCCTGCTGGCCCGCCGTGCCGCTGATCTGCATCTGTCGATGCCTGCAATGATTGCCCCCGATCCACGCGATCCTTTTCACGTCCCCCTGCCCTGGCGCGGCGCAGCGCTGGAGGGACCAATCAAAGTGGCCTTTACCAAAGAAACCTACGGCTTTGACCTGCACCCCGAAGTGTCGCAGGCGCTGGATACCGCACGCGACGCACTATCCGATGTCGGCTATCAGATCGAAGACATCGCGCCGCCCCTGTTGCACGAAACCGGCATGACCGGCTACCGCACCCTGATGGGAGAGGTGCAGGCCCTGATGGGCCCTGACCTGCGCGCGCATGGCTCGGACACGCTGAACGCCATTTTCGATGAGTATTACAAGCAATTCCCCCCTTTCGAGGGCACCGAACTGCTGAAAATGATGGCCAAGCGCAGTTTTTACGCGCGCGAATGGTCGCTGTTCCTGAACGACTATCCGCTGGTCCTGTCGCCCTTCCTGCCGCAACCATTCTTCCGCCCCAACCGCGACACCGAAGGTGCCATGGGTGTACGCGAGGTGCTGGGATCGGCGCTGTGGTCCTATTCAATGAACTTCATCGGCCTGCCCGCAGGGTCCGTCCCGGCGCGCCTGGCCGAACTGCCGCAGGGGCCACAACCAATCAACGTGCAGATCATTGGCCGCCGCTGGCGCGAAGACCTGGTGGTTGATGCCTGCATCGCGATCGAGGATCGGGTCGGGCCTATGTGCGACGCGCTTTGGGCCCGTATGGGTTGATCAAACCGCGACAGCCAGACGGGCACACCCCCGTCTGACGACACTTCACATTTGCCAACAGAAAGCCACAAACATGCAGATCACCTCCATCCTTCGACGTGCTGCACAGGTCAACCCAAACGGCACCGCCACCATCTGCAAGGATCGCCAGCAGACCTGGGCACAGATGCAGGACCGCGTGGCCCGCCTGGCCGGGGCGCTGCAATCCCTTGGCATGAAAACCGGCGACCGGGTGGCGCTGTTGTCGCTGAACTCTGACCGGTTCATCGAATATTATTTTGCCTCCGTCTGGGGTGGCGGCGTAATGATGCCGATGAATGTCCGCTGGGCCCCGGCGGAATCCGCCTATGCGCTGAACGATGCAGGCGCTGAAATCCTGCTGGTGGACGATGCTTTTGCCCCGGCGGCGGCGGCCATCCGAGACCAGGTCAAAGGGCTGAAGACACTGATATTTTGCGGCGACGACGCCACGCCAGACGGCATGTTGAATTACGAAGACATCCTGGCCGCCGCCAATCCTGCCCCGGATGCCGGTCGCAATGGCGACGATCTGGCAGGCATCTTCTATACGGGTGGCACCACCGGTTTCCCCAAGGGCGTGATGCTGTCGCACACCAACCTGTTTGTCGGCGGCATCGCCAATTCCGAGGCCTTTCATATCTCGGATAACACCGTCTATCTGCACGCGGCGCCGATGTTCCACATCGCTGATCTGGTGTTCTTTGCCGCCGTCAGCTTTGCCGCAGGCACCCATGTGGTGACCCCGATGTTCACCCCGGACGCCACGCTGGACGCCATCACCGCACATCGACCCAGCCATGTGCTGCTGGTACCGGTGATGCTGCAAATGGTGATGCAAAGCCCGAAACTGGCCGAAACCGATATCTCATCGCTGGAATTGATCGCCTATGGTGCCGCGCCCATCACCGAGGCCGCGCTGAAACAGGCGTTCAAACTGTTCCCAAACGCCAAATTTCTGCAGGGCTTTGGCCAAACAGAACTGAGCCCCGTCGCAGCCATCCTTGGCACGCCGTATCACGTTCTGGACGGCCCCAACGCGGGAAAATTGCGCTCTGCCGGGCAAGCAACCCGGATTTCCGAAATTTGCATCATGGACGAGAACTGCAACGAATTGCCGCTTGGCGAGGTCGGCCAGATCGCGGTGAAGGGCCCGATGACCATGCTTGGATACTGGAAGAAACCCGACATCACCGCAAACACCATCCGCGACGGTTGGGTGCTGACCGGTGACGCCGGGTACATGGACAGCGAAGGGTTCATTTTCCTGATGGACCGGCTGAAAGACATGGTGATTTCCGGTGGCGAGAATGTCTATTCCTCCGAAGTTGAAAACGCTCTGGGCCAGCACCCGGCGGTGGCCACCAGCGCAGTGATCGGTATCCCCAGCAAAGAATGGGGCGAGACTGTGCATGCCATCGTGATCCTCACCCCCGGTATGGAGGTGACCGACGAAGATTTGAAGGCGCATTGCCACACGCTGATCGCGGGGTTCAAATGCCCGCGCAGCATCGAATACCGCACCGATCCCTTCCCGCTATCGGGGGCCAACAAAGTGCTGAAGACAGAGCTGCGCAAACCCTTCTGGGAAGGACAGGACCGCCAGATTTCCTGACCCCTGCCAACAGCCCCGTGGGGTACGATTATCAGGTGAATTGCTCAGAAATCAGCCGCTCTTCCAAACCGTGACCCGGATCAAACAGGATCCGGTGGCGGATGCTGGATTCTGACTGGATTTCAACCCAGTCGATATCGGTGATCGAAGTGGAATCCGCATCCGCCATTACCGGGCGTTTATCCGCATCCACCACATCAAACCGCACCTTTGCGGATTTCGGCAGCAACGCCCCGCGCCAGCGACGTGGACGAAAAGCGGCAATCGCCGTTAGCGCCAGCACATCCGAGCCGATCGGCAAGATCGGGCCGTGCGCCGAATAATTATAGGCAGTCGACCCCGCAGGGGTGGCCAACAACGCCCCGTCGCACACCAATTCCGCCAGTCGCAACCGCCCATCGACGCTGATCTTCAGCTTGGCCGCCTGCGGCCCGGCGCGCAGCAGCGACACCTCGTTGATCGCCAACGCCTTATGCAGCTTACCTGACCGGTCCATGGCGCGCATCGACAGCGGGTTGATCACCGCCTCTTCGGCAGCGCGCAAGCGTTCATTCAGATCGCTTTCGCTATATTCGTTCATCAGAAACCCGATGGTGCCGCGGTTCATCCCATACACCGGCGCCGACAGATCCTGGGTGGCATGCAGCGTATGCAACATGAACCCGTCGCCGCCCAATGCCACAATCACCTCGGCCTCATCCAGCGCTACATTGCCGTAGCGAGAGATCAGTGCCGCGCGCGCCGTCTGGGCCACCGGCGCCTGACTGGCCATAAACGCGATTCGTAAAGTCATGTCAGAGGTTTCCGGTGCTGCGCATTTGGTTCCGAAACAACCACACCTTTCCCCCCAAGACCAGCCTTGCCGCACCATCATTGCATTTCGTCGCTTTACAGCCTTTCCGCCCGCCCGCGTTTCCGATAGGAAATTCGCCAAATGCACCCCAGCACTCGGAGCCCCCATGACCGCGCCAAACCAAACCACCGGCTTTTTCACCGAATCCCTCGCCACCAGCGACCCCGAGATTTTCGACTCGATCACCTCGGAACTCGGCCGCCAGCGCGACGAGATCGAACTGATCGCCTCAGAAAACATCGTCAGCGCCGCCGTGATGCAGGCCCAGGGCAGCGTGATGACCAACAAATACGCCGAAGGCTATCCCGGTCGGCGCTATTACGGCGGTTGCCAGTTTGTCGATATCGCCGAAAACCTGGCGATAGAGCGCGCCAAGGAATTGTTTGGCTGCGGCTTTGCCAACGTCCAGCCGCATTCCGGCAGCCAGGCCAACCAGGGCGTGTTTCAGGCGCTGATTCAGCCGGGCGACACCATTCTGGGCATGTCGCTGGACGCGGGCGGCCACCTGACCCATGGCGCCAAGCCCAACCAGTCGGGGAAATGGTTCAATGCGGTGCAATATGGCGTGCGTCAGCAGGACAACATGCTGGACTATGACCAGGTTGCAGACCTGGCCAAAGAACACCAGCCCAAGCTGATCATCGCCGGCGGCTCTGCCATCCCGCGCGTCATCGACTTTGCCCGTATGCGCCAGATCGCCGACAGCGTTGGTGCCCTGCTGCATGTGGATATGGCGCATTTCGCCGGATTGGTGGCTACCGGTGAACATCCCAGCCCCTTCCCGCATGCGCATGTGGTCACCACCACCACCCACAAAACCCTGCGCGGCCCACGTGGCGGCATGATCCTGACCAATGACGAAGCGATTGCCAAAAAGGTCAACTCGGCGATCTTCCCCGGCATTCAGGGCGGCCCGCTGATGCATGTGATCGCCGCCAAGGCCGTGGCCTTTGGCGAGGCGCTGCGCCCCGAATTCAAAACCTATATCCA
>Ga0209121_10001192_pt1 | contig 27270 bp, 24 predicted proteins | sample Cruoilmetagenom3_FD_187292 | JGI IMG/M metagenome (GOLD analysis project Ga0209121, IMG submission 187292) | Oil polluted marine microbial communities from Coal Oil Point, Santa Barbara, California, USA - Sample 3 (SPAdes) (version 2) | ecosystem: Environmental > Aquatic > Marine > Oil seeps ...
AGAGATAATGACATTATTAATGACATATATAATAATAAGAAAACAGTAATAAATGCGGCAATAAGCGAGAATGAGGTTGAGAAGGATTACATAGACAGAGTTAATCTTAAAGCGGTTAAATATGATTCTATATATAATCTTACATCGAACACAAAGGGAGAATATCTATTCTGGAAGGATGTGTACAAGATCGATTCCTGTAAGAATGCTAAAGGAGAGGATATACTACCACTTGTAGAGAATATGGGAGATAGTTTCTATATGGCTTACTCCGGAGATACGATATACATATACTCCAGCATAAGGTGCTATGATAAAGCCAACGCCAGTGGAAAAAGTAACAGAGGAGGCAGTATAATAATAGGCCCAGGAGTCAAAGCTAGAAGTAAAGGCAAAGATATCGAACCATCTATTGAGATTGAGTATACGGGAGGAAAGAGCTGGATAAACGGTGGAGAGATATATCCGAGAGAATATATATATGCAACTTATAATGATATTCCTCTGTTAAGTGATAGTATAAGATTTGTAATAAATAATGAGGTTAAAATAGATTACATATCATTCCCGAAAACAGAAAATGTTAAGTATAATGAAATAAAACTTGAACTTATCAATCCTATACTAAAGGGTAAAAATGTAATGAAACAGATTATCAAAGAGGATAGTGCATATATAAACCTCGCAAATGGAGATACGCTATATTTCTCATTTCCTCTTATAACATCAGCAAAAAGAGAAAAAGTATCATACATACTCAAAACGGATGGATATTATAATATCGAAAATAAGAGGGATAAAAGCGAGAGTGCTTCAATCCCCAAGAGTGATATCAAATTTATAAGCGGAATTGTATATTTACAATCAAAGTGTAAGATATTTTCGAATTATGAGATATATAACATATCAGGGAGACAGGTAGGACAGGGAGAAATAAAGACAGGCAAGATTAAAATACAGAAATTATGTAACGGAATATATTTTATAAAATTGAAAGGTAAACATAGAAGTGAAACACATAAGTTTGAGGTCATTCGCTGACAGAAGAAAATAGAGAAGCACTATTAATTCACGAATAAGGAGTAATAGACTCCAGACTCCAGACGCCAGACATCAGACGACAGTCGGAGAGAGAGAGAAGAATAGTGAATAGTAAATAGAGAATAGGAGCAAATTCCTGATTTCACAGGCATGACAAATAGGGAGAGAGACCAACCACGAATGCACGAATTTATAACGAATTTCACTAAGAGAAGAGAAATATTTATAGATATTTGGATTCTGAAATAAATTCAGAATGACATAGGGCAGACACAGGGGTCTGCCCCTACAATTTTACGGTTAACAATTTATGTTCCCGTTTGCAATACAATCACCCTCACCTCAATCCTCTCCCATCGAGGGCGAGGAAGAAATATTGGGAAATATCACCATATAATTACTTTCCCTCCCACTGGCGGGAGGGAATTGAAGGGAGGGGGAATAAGAGAGAAAACCAACCACGAATTTACAGATTTATAACGAATTTCACTAAGAGAGGAGGAATATTTATAGATATTTGGATTCTGAAATAAATTCAGAATGACATAGGGTAAGCACAGGGGTCTTCCCCCACAATTTACAATTTATATCCTTTACACTTGCAACTTGTGTATGTCTATGCCTATCTACTTTTTCATTAAACAGAGTACTTGCCAAAAATATTAATTCATGTTAATATTCTATACTAATTATGAGCAAAACAGGAAAACATAAAAGAATTGCTATTTCTACGGGTGGAGGGGATTGTCAGGGATTAAATGCTGTTATAAGAGCAGTGGTAAAAGCAGCAAAATATCGTTATAATTGGGATGTAATCGGTGTTTTAGATGGTCTTACCGGACTTATAGACACAACAAAAACAAAAAAACTAAATATATCCGATGTAAGAGGTCTTCTCCCAAAGGGAGGAACAATTATTGGAACAGCAAATAAAGGAAACCCATTGCATTACCCCGTAGAGGTTGATGGAGAGATAAAATATACTGATATGAGAGATAAAATCGTTAAAAATTTTCATGATCTATTACTCGATGCATTAATAATGGTCGGAGGAGATGGAACTCAAAGTATTGCATATGAGCTATATAAAAAAGGAATACCTGTTGTTGGTATTCCCAAAACAATAGATAATGACCTTTCGGATACGGATATGACATTTGGATTTTCAACAGCAGTACAGATAGCGGTTGATGCTATCGACAGATTGCATAGTACTGCTGAAAGTCACCATAGAATTATGATAATCGAAGTTATGGGAAGATATTCAGGATGGATAGCTCTTCATGCAGGACTTGGAGGCGGGGCTGATATTATTCTTATACCTGAAATTCCTTTTGATATGGATGAGATTATAGAGAAAATACTTAGGAGGAGGAATCTGGGAGGGCGGTTCAGTGTTGTTGTAGTAGCAGAAGGGGCTTATCCGAAAGGCGGCGAGAGATTTATTAAGAGAAAAGCTACAAGCGAATATGATAATGAACTTTTAGGAGGGATAGGACACTGGTTGTCAAAAGAAATCGAAAAACATTTAAATGCAGTCGAAACAAGAGTTACCGTTCTTGGGTACACACAAAGAGGAGGAACCCCGGATGCTATTGACAGAATCTTGGCAACGAGGTTTGGAACATATGCATGTGAATTGATTGATAAGGATAAATTTGGAAAACTTGTTGTATTGAAAGGGCAGAATATCGAATCAGTTGCACTTAGGTCTGCTATTAAAGGGGTGAAAAATGTTGAACCCAATGGTCAAATTGTGAAAACTTGTGAAAGTATTAATATATGTTTAGGAAGAAATAATAAATATCTTTACTAATGGAGGATGAATGAGTTCTATTTGGGATAAATTGAAAGAATCGTTTAGCGATGTATTTGAAAAAGCTGAAGAATTAACACACCTGGGGCAAGAAAAAATCGAAATTCTACAATTGAAAAATAAAATGGCAAAGGAATTTTCAAAGATGGGGATAATGATTTATGAGAAGTACATTAAAGATAAGGGTATTATCTTGAATAATGATAAAAAATTCAAAGAAAGAGTTAAAGAACTTAAAAAAATGGAAAAAACCTTGAAAGAGAAAGAGAAAAAAATCGCTGATTTATAAGAGGTGTTTATGAATTATGCAGTAATTTTAGCCGGTGGTTCCGGAAAAAGGTTTTGGCCTCTCTCAAGAAAATCAAAACCAAAACAGTTTCTTTCTATTGTAAGTAAAAAAACAATGATTGAAGAGACTGTAGACAGAGTTTCCTGTTTTATTGATAAAAAAAATATTATTGTTGTGGCTTCGATTGAGCAAAAAGTTAATTTTGATGAGGTTAATTTGGGTATTCCGGAAGAAAATATTTTATATGAACCTTCCGCAAAGAACACTGCTATGGCAATAGCGTATGCAGCAGCATTTATAAATAAAATAGATAAAGATGCTATAATGATAGTATTGCCCTCGGATCATTATATAAAGGAAAAGGACTTGTTTAAAAAATCTGTTACCGATGTTATAAAAAGTGCTAATGAAGGATATCTTGTAACCTTTGGGATTACTCCGAATCGACCCGAAATGGGATATGGTTATATCAATATTGGAGAGGCAATTGACAGCAAAGGTGAATTATATAAAGTTAATTCGTTTGTAGAAAAACCTAATCAAAGGGATGCTATAGACTATATGAAGAAAGGTACATTTTTATGGAACAGTGGAATGTTCATCTGGAGGGCAGATATTATCAAAGAGGAATTTCGAAAATATCTACCTGATCATTATGAAAGCATGGTATCTATAGAAAAAAATAGGGATGATATTAATATTGCATATAAAAAGATTGAAAATATTTCAATAGATTATGGAATAATGGAACGGTCATCGAGAATTGCTTGTAAAAAATGTAATTTTACATGGGATGATGTCGGATCATGGAAAGCAACAGAAAGACATAATGAAAAGGATAAAAACGGCAACACAATTGTTGGAAATGCTGAGTTGAAAGATGCACACGACAATATAATTATCAGTAAAGAGGGTCTTACTATTCTGATAGGTGTAGATGATATTATTGTTGTTAGAACAAATGATGCAACACTTGTATGTCAAAAGGATAAAGATAATGAGATTAAAGAAATTATCGATAAAATCGGTAACCAACCAAACAAAAAACAATATATATAGGGGGTAACAATGAAAAAATACCTTATTATTATCGCTGAAGTTCTTATAATTGCAATGTTAACATCTTGTGGACCTAAAAAAAGCACGGAGGATGTGGTAAAACCTGACACAACTACATATAAGCCAATAATCATGGAAGAAGAAACAGACGACAATAGTGGTTCTGTATTTGAGAAAGATACGGTAACATCTATAACGGAAGATATGACTACACTTGTTCCAAAGACTCAAATAGGATATCGTGTTCAGGTGTTTGCAACATTTTCAGAAGAGAAAGCCGATATGATTGCAGCAGAAGTAAGAGAAAGAACTGCATCTCGAGTTTATGTACAATATATTGCACCGTATTATAAGGTTCGAGTTGGAGATTGTAAAAGTAGATCCGAAGCGGTAGTATTAAAATCGAGCTTATATAGTTTAGGATATACGGATGCATTTATAGCGGAAGATACTATAAATAATCAATGAGGATTGTTGCAGCAACTAACAATAAAGACAAAATAAATGAAATCAGGAAGGTGTTGGAAAATTCACAAATTGAATTATTGACACTTAAAAATATTAATTTTACTGATGAAATTATTGAGGATGGGGACACATTGGAGGAAAATGCAATAAAAAAAACATTGACAATTTTTGATTTTGCTGGTATACAATGTTTTGCAGATGACACAGGTCTGTTTGTGGATCTTTTAAATGGGCTGCCAGGTGTGCATTCAGCTCGTTTTGCAGGCGAGAAGGCATCATACGCTGACAATGTAGAAAAGCTTATAAAAGAATTATCATTATGTTCTTCAAATGAAAAATGGCAAGCTCATTTTAGAACAGTTATTGCTTATTTAGATAGTAATAGATCTTTTAAATTATTTGAAGGTATAACAGAGGGCTATATAATAAGAAAGCCTTATGGGAAAGGTGGTTTCGGTTACGATCCTGTGTTCGAAGTTGAGAATACAGGGAGAACCTATGCTGAGATGGGTTTGGAAGAAAAGAATTCCGTCAGCCATAGAGGTAAGGCTCTCCGGAACTTTTTGTCATATTTACGGGGCGTGGCGCAGCCCGGCTAGCGCGCCTGCTTTGGGAGCAGGAAGTCGGAGGTTCGAATCCTCTCGCCCCGATAACCCATGGTGGGTGTAGTTCAATGGTAGAGCACTGGACTGTGGCTCCAGCAGTTGTGGGTTCGAATCCCATCACTCACCCTTAATAAATGCGCCTGTAGCTCAATTGGATAGAGCAACGGATTTCTAATCCGTAGGTTGAGGGTTCAATTCCCCCCGGGCGTACCATGCGCTGATAGCTCAACTAGGTAGAGCAACGGATTCTTAATCCGTAGGTCGAGGGTTCGATTCCCTCTCAGCGCATTACAAAGGATAGATATGAGAAAGTTTATTTCATTTGTTTTATTATCTGTTTTAATTGTTGTATCATGCGATATTCAACCGATACCAGTCTCTAACTGTAAAATTTCGGGAACGGTAAATATAAATGATAGTTCATCTCCTATCGGGACTATAATTTCACTTGAAACATCAGTTGGTTTTCCTGTAAAATCAATTGAAATTGTCAACCTTAGCGGTAATTTTATTATGACAGGTATATCCCCCGGGGATTATAAAATATTTGCAGGTCTTGATATGGACAATGATGGTATTGATGATTATTCGGGATATTATGGGAATAGCAATCCGGAGGTTATCACACTATTTAGTGGTGATAGTCTAAGTGTTCAGATAACAATTTATAAGAATTCAAGAAGAGATAGACATGAGATTATCCCATGCGGAAATAAATAAAAAATATAAAATAACTGCATTGTATGGTGGCAGAATGTTTCAACATAGAATATTGGCATTGGGATTATATATCGGGGAAATTATTAAAATAGATAGAAAAGCTCCCTTTAAGGGACCTTTACTTATAAAAATAGATTCAAGCACTGTGGCAATTGGTCATAATATTGCACATAAAATAGATGTCCAAGAGATATGAATTATCTTCTAATAGGGCAACCCAATTGTGGAAAAAGCACAATATTCAATCAAATAGCTGGCTATAAAGCTCTTGAAAGTAATTTTCCAGGAACAACTGTTTCATTTACGGAAAGCAAATTTAGATTTAAAGATGATATAATACAAATTATTGATTTACCGGGAACATATTCGATTATTCCTCATGATTATGCAGAAAAGGTAACGAGGGATTATATACTGGGGAAAAAATTGGATGTTATCATTAATGTTGCTGATTCTTCAGCTCTTTCTCGTAGCCTTGAATTAACAATCGAATTAATTGAACTTGAAAAACCAATGATTCTTATATTGAATATGATAGACACTGCTGAAAATAAGGGGATATTTATTGATGAACATAAATTATCGGAAATCCTCGGCATTCCTGTTGTTAAAACTATTGGGAATAAAGGTATTGGAATTAAGAATGCAATTGATGTGGCTTATAATAATGCAGGAAATAGAACAAGTAATAATTTAAGATTTCGAAAAGACATAGAGGATAATATATCAAAGATAGAACAATGCATATCAAACTGGATTATAAGCAAACGATTTACATCTATCAAGATGTTAGAAAATGATGATTATATAAATGAAAAGGTAAAATGTATAGATAAAAACAGATACAGGGTGAGTGAAATAAGGGAAGAATTAACAAAAAGCCATGGAATGGATTCACCAATAGTTATTTCGTATGAAAGACACGGGCTTGCTATGGACATTTTTGAAAGATCAGTTTCATTTTCAAAACCTAAAAGAGATTTTACCGAAAATATTGATGATATACTTATGCACCCTATCTGGGGTTATCTTTTTATATTAATTATCATGTTTCTTTTTTTCAATATTGTATTTAAGTTGGGACAACCGATAGAAGGATTATTAACATCTGTTTTTAATAATTTGGATGAGGTAATAAAGGGAATATTGCCTGCAAATTCGTTTATAGGAGTATTGATAACAGGCGTAATTAGCGGATTATCTGCTGGCGTAGGTATTGCAATGCCATATATTGTTCCTTTTATTATAGGTCTATCTTTCCTTGAGGATATCGGATATTTACCAAGAATAGCATTTTTAATGGATGTGTTTATGCATAAATTAGGACTTCATGGCAAATCGATTATACCTCTCATTACCGGATATGGCTGTAATGTTCCCGCAATACTTTCTACAAGGAATATGAATAACGAATCAGACAAGTATAAAACAGCTTTTCTTGCAACATTTATCCCCTGTTCGGCAAGAACAATTGTAATTATGGGTCTTGTCGGTTACTATTTAGGTGGTAATTTGGCTTTGATGATATATGTTATTAATATTATCGTTATAGCAATAATAGGAAGAATTCTTACGGTAATGGATAAAAGTACGTCTCCTGGACTTATTATTGAAATTCCTATGTATCATTTACCGACACTAAAGGGTTTGAGTCAGAAAACATGGTTTAGACTAAAGGATTTCATATATGTGGCATTCCCGATAATTATTGCAAGTAGTGTATTTTTAAGTATTATAAATTATTTTAATTTTGGTATATATATAAACAGGATTTTATCCCCATTAACTTCATTTATGTTAGGACTTCCGGAGAATGTTGGTGTTACATTGATATTCGGAGTGTTTAGAAAGGAGCTTACACTTGTTATGCTTAATCAAGCCATTGGAACAAACAATGTAATTGAGGTCATGACAAAATCACAGATTTTTGTGTTTTCTATCTTTACCGTATTTTATGTCCCATGTGTTTCGACAATAGCAGCCCTAAAAATGGAACTCGGGTGGAAGAAAATGACAATAATAACAGTAACAACGCTTTTTGTAGCAATTATACTAGCATTAATTGCCAGAATAACCGGTCAAATGTTTATATAACGATATTTTATCGATTTAAAGCAAATAACAATGAAATCATAAAGATAGCAGTACCTGTCAATATTAATATATATTTATTGGGTAAATTCTTTTTGCCTTCTCTTTTTGAGATTTTAGCTCCAAGGTTTTTCTCTTTACTATCTATAGAGTATTGACCTGTTGAGCGATTTTTTAGATAAAGAATAATTTCTTCTGCACCACAGGAAAAAATTTGTTCGCCTTTATTCGGAAAATATATAGTATTTGCATCTATATATATCTTTTTAACCCATTCTACTATTTTACACCTTACTTTTAATTGTTGGTATTTGACGGATGTTAGATTCAGAGAAGATAAACTATCCTTGCCAAGAAATTCCAGTGACCCCTGTGGGAAACAATTTACGGTAACAGATAGGTTTTTAAGAAAAACATTCAATATAGATGAGTCACAATTTTCTTTCAATTTAATTGTACAAATAATTTCGAATTCTTCTCCTACTGTCGGATTATTATTCGTCAATATTAAATGTGTTTCGAGAGATTCATTTATTATACTTTGTATATTATTATCACAAAATACAACGAATGGAATTAATATAAATATATAAATAATGATCGTTGATTTGATAATTCCTTTCATATAGATTCCTTTTGTTTATTATATTCTTAATGAAAAATATGTCAAGAAATATTGCCTCCACTTCGGCACTTGGTATAGAGATATTTACCACTTTTGCTATAAAAATTCAAATATAATCACCATCACCTCTAATCCTCTCCCCGCCTACGCTAAAGCTTTGGCGGACATGCCATCAAGGGCGAGGAAGCAAAGGGAGGGAATATCTATCTTATAGTAACATTCCCTCACAGGTGGGAGGGAATAGAAGGGAGGGGGATATATACCCATTCGCTTATTGCACCCGCTTTTATTCTAAATTATTGACATATATAGTATGTTGTGGTATTTTACCAACATGGAACTAAAGAAATTCAGGTATTTTAATCCCGTAAAGATATACTTTGGGGATAATATCGAAAAAGGGATAAAAGAATTTATAGAAATATATGGAAAAAATATAATTATTGTTACGGGTAAAAAATCTCAGTTTGAAAATGGTAATTATCAAATAATTTCGAATATTTTAAAACGATACAATATTGATTATACACTATGGAACAAAATATCTCCAAATGCAAGGTATAATGAAATAGATGAAACAATTTCTCTAAAAGGTAATTGTAATAGTATAATAGCACTTGGTGGAGGAAGTGTTATTGATTCGGCAAAATGTATAGGTGCTGTGATAAGAAATCATAAAGATATAAGATCATTGCTGAATAAAGGGAATTTTAATAATCTGCCTATTCTCGCAATTCCAACAACAGCAGGTACGGGAAGTTCTGTTACTCAATATTCGGTACTTATGGATAAAAAGAATAATGACAAGAGAGGATTTGCCCACAAGACATTTTTCCCCAAAACTGCTATAATTTCACCGAATTTCACTATGTCAATGCCTGCCAAACTAACGGCAAATACGGGTTTGGATGCACTGACACATCTAATCGAATCATATCTTTCTACAAGAGCGAATCCCATATCAGATATAATGGCTTTAAAGGGAATAAAATTAATTAAAGAGAATTTACTCACAGCTTATAGGGAATCTGAAAACGGAGATGCCCGAACGAATATGGCAATGGCTTCCCTGCTGGGAGGATTGGCAATCTCTCAAACAGGAACAATTCTACTTCATGCCCTTGGATACCCTCTTACAGTTTACTATGATATCCCACACGGACTTGCCAATGCTATAATGTTAATGCCATTTATTGAGTTTATGGAGGAAATTAGCGTGAAGAGACTTCACGATATTCTTTCCATTTTATCTTTACCCGAATTAAAGGATATTTTCAATACACTCAATATAAAAACCAGTTTAAAGGAGTATAACATAGGGGAGGATATTATCGATGTTTTCACAAACAATGTAATGGATAAAAAAAACCTGAAATACACACCATTTGAGATTAACGAAAAGATTGTAACAAATCTTTATCGAAAAATCTTATGAAGAATGTAAAAATTATCGCTATTGATCTTGACGGAACACTTATTTCAAGCGAAACGAATTATAGAATTTCAAAAACGAACATAAGAGCATTAAAAAAAGCTATTGAAAGAGATATTCACATTGCAATCATAACGGGAAGAAATTATCTCTCTGCTCGTATGGTTCTTGATGAAACGGGAGATAACATAATAAAAAATCTACCGTTAAGTCTTCAAAATGGTTCGATATTAATAGAGGGCAATACAGGAACACTTCTAAAGGCATATGATCTTGATAAGAATGTTGCAAGAAACATAATTCGAGATATGAGAATCGAAGATATAGATATTATGCTTTATGACAACATAGAAAGAGGACTTAGTATTTTTGTAGAGAAAAGGGAATTTAATATTGCCATAGAAAGTTATTTGCAAAGCAGAGAGAAGGGAATTAGTGATAAACGAGCTGTTGTTCGGGTAGATAGCATAGAGCAAATCCTTGACTTTAACCCAATACAAATTGCAACAATAGATAGAGAAATAATAATAGATAAATTTATTAAGATACTTGATAGCGGATACAAAAATCTTGTAAAAGTAATTAAAACAGGATCCTATCTAGATGATGGAGACTGGTGGTGGTTAGAGGTATTCAATAAGTCCTGTTCGAAAAGACAGGGGCTGAAGGACATTTGCGAATTGTATAATGTTGATGTTGACAACTCCGTTTATATTGGAGATAATTTCAATGACATCGAAGCTATGCAACAAGCTGGTTTTAGTATTGCCGTTGAAAATGCACCTGAAGATATTAAAAAGGTATGTGATATGGTTGTAAGAAGTAATAATGAAAATGGTGTTGCAGAAGCAATAGATTTTATATTAGGGGGCAATATATAAACATACTTATAATATCAGATACACATGATAATATGGAAAATTTGGAATTGTTAGTGAATAAATACTTAAATAGAAAACCTGATTATATAATACATCTTGGTGATATCGATTCACCGTTTATGATCCCTATACTTGGAAAACTGAATGTAGAGGGGTTATTAATTAAAGGGAATAATGATGGCGATATGGATTATCTTGGGGTTAAGTGCTTTGAAAACAATATAAAATTCGTATGCCCCCCTTATCATTTGGATCTCGAAGGGAAGAAATTCTTATTAACACACAAACCGTTGGATGAAAAGAAATTTGTAAAAAAGGGGATTGATTACTACCTGTTCGGACATACACATATACCTATTATCGAACGGGGGGAAAACGATATATTGAGAATTAATCCGGGTACACTTGGAGGGCATCTTACAGGGAAATGTACCTATGCTATTCTTGACACGGAATTAAATTCAGCAAAAATTTATAATTTATGAAATTTTCTCTTATGACTGATTATATAGCAAGTGGGGATCAACCCAATGCTATAAAAGAATTATCAAACTGGATGGAGAAAAGGGTTAAATATGCAACCCTTCTTGGTGTAACGGGATCTGGTAAAACATTTACAATGGCTAATATAATTCAAAAATTAGGCAGAGCAACAATTGTTATATCCCCTAATAAAACACTTGCTGCACAACTTTATGGTGAATTTAAAACGCTTTTTCCGGACAATGCCGTGGAATATTTTATAAGTTATTATGATTACTATCAACCTGAAGCATATATACCTCAATCGGATACATATATTGAAAAGGATGCTTCCATAAATGAAGAAATTGACAGATTACGACTTAAAGCAATGGTAAACTTGTTGTCAAGAAGAGATGTTATTGTTATTGCAAGTGTATCCTGTATTTACGGATTGGGTAGCCCGATAGATTTTACAGAAAAGATATTGAATTTATCGATAGGAGATGAGATAAGTGTCAGGTTCTTATCCGAATATCTTATAGATATCTACTATTCAAGGAATGATATTGAATTTAAAAGAGGAACATTTCGCGTAAGGGGTGATGTTATAGAAATTTTTCCGGCTTATGAATATAACGCATATAAAATTGAATTTTTTGGTGAAGAGATTGATAAAATTACGATTATTAATCCAACAACAGGGGAGTCATTACAGAAAATTGCAAAAATCGGATTATATCCGGTAAAGCAATTTGTTACATCACATAATAGAGTACTTAGCATTATTCCATTAATCGAAAAGGAACTTGATGAAAGGGTAAGATATTTTCTTGAAAGAGATATGCCTCTTGAAGCAGAGCGAATTAAATCAAGAACAAAATATGATTTGGCAATGTTAAAAGAGGTTGGGTATTGCAGTGGAATAGAAAATTATTCAAGATATCTTTCGGGAAGAAAGGAGGGGGAAAGACCTTTTACCATACTTGATTATTTTCCCGATAATTATCTCACAATAATCGATGAATCTCATATTACAGTCCCTCAGGTGAAAGGAATGTTTAATGGTGATAGATCAAGGAAAGAGACTCTTGTGAAGTTTGGCTTCAGACTACCTTCATGCCTTGATAATCGACCGATGTATTTCGAGGAATTCGAAGATAAAACAAACCAGGCGATATTTGTATCTGCTACACCACGAGAATTTGAGATTGAAAAATCAAATACACATATCTCAGAACAGATAATAAGACCAACGGGTCTCGTAGACCCCGAAATTGTTGTAAGAAATAAGAAAGGGATGATAGAGAGTATTTTAAATGAAATAAGAATCAAGGAAAAAAAGAGAGAACGAGTTTTAATAATAACACTTACTAAAAAAATGTCGGAGGATCTTACGGATTTCCTTCTGGAAAACGGAGTAAAAGCAAGATACCTTCACTCATCTATTGAATCGATGAAAAGGGTAGAAATAATCAGAGATCTTAGACTTGGTGAATTCGATGTTCTTGTAGGGATAAATCTTTTAAGAGAAGGATTAGATCTGCCGGAGGTAAGTCTTGTTATTATACTTGATGCGGATAAGAGTGGATTTCTAAGATCCGGAAGGACACTTATACAAATTATTGGACGAACGGCAAGGCATTGTGCAGGTAAGGTAATTATGTATGCCGATGAAATATCCCCCGATATGAGAATGGCTATTAATGAAACGGAAAGAAGGAGAAATATTCAGAAGGAACATAATAAAACATATGGCATTAAACCTGAAAGTATTGTAAAATCGGTAGATGAGATTATGATGATTTCACAGGTTGCGGGATATAGAATGAACGAGGATAAAGCTATATATAATAAAGATAGAGTGGATGGTATGAGCAGAATTGAAAAAATCGAATATTTACGGGATCTTAAGAAAAAAATGGATAAAGCAGTTGAAATGCTTGAATTTGAAGAGGCAGCTAAAATAAGAGATGAAATATTTGCAGTAAGAAAGGAGATAATGAAAAAATGATGTTTAAACTGGAAGATAAAGATAAGGAAATTATAAATAGGGCTTTAGAGGAGGATATAGCTTCCGGTGATATAACCTCCGAAATGACATTAGATGATAATAAACTTATGATGGGTGAATTCCTTGCAAAAGACGATGGTATTATATGTGGTCTTTATATTGCGAGGTACATATTTAGAAAATTAGACAATCATACGGTTTTTAAATCAACAATCGAGGATGGTAAAACAGTTAAAAAGGGAGATGTTTTTGCGACAGTTGATGGGCATGTGAAAGCATTGCTTGAGGGGGAGAGAACAGCCCTTAATTTTATGCAGAGAATGAGTGGTATTGCAACAACAACAAATCAATATATAAAGTTAATCGGAGATATGAACTGTAAACTCCTTGATACAAGAAAAACGACACCGGTTCTCAGGCGTTTTGAGAAATATGCTGTTATATGTGGCGGTGGTTTTAATCATCGAATGGGGCTTTATGATATGATTATTATAAAAGATAATCATATTAAGGCAAATGGCGGTATAAAAAAAACGCTTGAGAAGGTTTTTAAACAAAAAATTAATGTTCCTATTGAAATCGAAGTTAAGAATCTTGAGGAATTAAAAATTGCTTTGGATTATCCCCTTTCTCGAATAATGATCGATAATTTTTCATTTGATATGATGAAAGAAGCTGTTAAAATAACAAATCATCGTATACCATTGGAAGCATCGGGAGGGATTAATATTGCAACTGTTAATAGTGTTTGTAAAACAGGTGTCGATTGTGTGTCATGTGGTGCACTCACACATTCGTATAAATCATTAGACATAAGTTTTAATGTTTATGAGAAGTAGAATAATCCTCTGTGTCATACTAATCGTACTGTTCGGATGCGGTAAAAAATCAGGTCCGACAAGTCCTGATATATGGCCTCCTCATGTTTCGGAAATAAAAGGATCCGTAAATATTATATATGTACGCTTTAACGAACCTATTATTTCCGATGGAGTGGATCTAAAATTAATATCCGATGAAGGTGATACCATTAAACCCCTTGATATTATTAGTGATAATATTGATTATTCCATTTCAATATATCTTGACTCTTCCGTTGTTTTTGATTCGCTTTACTTTATGATGAATTCGGTTAAAGACAGTTCTTTGAATGAGATGAAACATTATGAAAAATACATATATTTGAATGACACTACAATTATAAGCAGATTCAGGGTGGAAAATTCAAACCTTAATTATATTGCCAATAAAAGATATAATATAATTATTGAATTTTCAATGCCTGTCAAAGACACATCGATTAGTATAATACTAAGCCCGTTTGACACATCTCAAAGTAAATGCTCCAGATTAACAAATCATAGTTTTATTATAACACTTACAGATACTCCTGTTTCAATAATTTTACCTCAATCGATTTTATCATATGATAGAAGAACACTTGATGAACCGTATAAAAGATATTTTAAAAAAGTGGATTTTATAAAAAGGGAATTAAATATCAAATTTGAGAATCTGATTGATTCCTTTCCTAAATATATAATGTTTATTACGGATTCTTTAATCGATTATACAGGGGTCTCTTCGGATATGATGTTAGATTCTGTTTTTTCGGAATCTTGTACTGTTATTGGTTTTTCAAATATTGATGATGATTACTTAGTATACACTACGAGGAATATTGTTCCAAGTGATACGATTATAAGATTTATTAAGTATGACACATTAGAAATCAGACTATTTTGGAATAATATTATTGACAAAGTTAGAAAAGAATTATAATATAAATGTATATGTATAAAACAATTGATGAATTATTGCAAAGAGGGGAGTATAAGAAAGCACATAAGTTGATAATTAAAAAACTTTCTTCAACCAAGCGAATTGATAATAAGGTTTATTTGCTAAAATCAGCAATCTTTATCTGTTTAAGAGAGCATAATGTTTCTCTTGCAAAAAAGTACTCCGATCAAATTATTGTATTAGCAGATAAAACGGATAATATAAATTATAAGAGTGTAATATATCATATGTATGGGCTAACCCTTTTTAAAACAGGTAATTTAATCGATGCACATATGAATTTAAAAAAGGCATTGTATTTATCTCGCCAGGCGAAGAATGAGGAATTGGAAGTGAAAGTTTTGGATTCTATAGGAAAATACTATGAAGATGATGGTGAAGTTTTAAATGCTATATATTATTATAAAATGAGTGAAAGAAAAAAAATTATATTGAAAGATAATATAGGGCTGGCTATAACATATGGTAATTTGGGGCGAGTATATTTTGAATCCGGTGATATATACAAAGCAAAAGAATATTTTCAGTTGGATTACACAATTTCGAAAAATCTTGAGGATTATTTTGGACAAACAATTATGCTAAATCAACTTGGAGATGTTTATAGAATGCTTGGTCATATTAATTATAGTGAAAAATCATATCAATCTGCTCTGGATATTGCCAATAAAATGGATTATGAGTTAAGCAAAGGATTTTCAATTTTAGGGCTTGGGTATATTGCAACATTACATGATGAAATTGAAAAAGCAAAAGAATATGCAGAGAAAGTGAGAAAAATATTCAAATCATTTAATAAATATGATGGAAAAATAGATTCATTAATCCTTCTTTCAAATATTGCAATAAGAGAAAATGATATGGAACAGGCAGAGAAATACCTTTTAAGAGCAAATAATCTTGCTGTAAATGCAAAAGTTAATTTTGAAATATCAAAATCGCTTTTTGAGACGGCAAAATTCTATTTTATGAAAAATAAAATATATGATGGTCTTGAAAGGGTTGACAGATATTTTCAGGTAATGATGAAACTGTCAAAAAGTGAATTCAGTATATTTAGAAATGTGTTGGCTCTTGGAGAGGAATTGGTTGGGGCGGAAGACGCTTTGCTTATATTAAAGAGGGACAGGGCTCTTGAGATGATCAAAATAAGCCCGGGTTTAAGAAATAGGTTTAAAATATCAAGACAAGTATTAGCATCGTGGGAAGAATTGCATGAAAGGGTTGTTGACAAGAGTGAACATTCAAGTTCGCGCGAAATAAGCAACTGGTTAAGAGAAAATAAATATATAAGTGAGGAATATATTGTTGCAGCATCTTTAAGTAGAGAGGGAAATGATTTTGGATATATTGTAGCAATGAATAACAATCCTTTTTTAAGATCATTCGATGATACTCTTAACATTTTGAATGTATATGCAAGTAAAGTAGCAGAAGTGATAAGCACTGTCCTCTCGATCGAACTTTCTCGATATGATGCTTTAACAAGATTGAAAAATAGAGAGTCATTAGATAAGGAAATAAAGGATGAAGTTTACAAAGCGATAGTTTTTAAGAAGAATTTTATAACACTTATGATAGATATTGATGATTTCAAAGATATTAATGATGTTTACGGTCATCAATTAGGCGATTTTATTTTGGTAAATATTTCCAATATATTAAGAAGTCAAACAAGGGAAACCGATTTGATATTTAGATATGGTGGAGATGAATTTTTGGTTGTAATCGGAAATGTTAATCGTAGCAGTGTAGAGAAATTTGCAGAGAGGCTATTGGAGAAGGTGCGAAAACAAAATATAATATACAGATTGTCAGGATTGAAAATAACAATATCAATCGGAGGATACATTTTTAAAGGTAGCGAATATTCGGAAGATACTGAATCTTTTAGCTCAAAAGAAATAATAAAAAAAGCTGATAAATCACTGTATAAAGCAAAATATGCAGGAAAGGATAGGTTCTGTCTCTATGGTGAAGGACAAGAAATATGATATAATTATAATTGGTGCAGGACCAGCAGGTCTTTTCGCAGCATATGAATTAATCGATTCGGGGAAATCAATATTAATAATAGATAAAGGTAAGTCTATAAATTCAAGAAAATGTCCTATATTAGAGAAAATAACAGACAAATGTGTCAATTGTAAGCCTTGTGGTATAATGAGTGGTGTGGGGGGAGCAGGTCTGTTTTCAGATGGTAAATTGAATTTTATTCATAAATTAGGGAAAACCGATCTTACTGAATTTATGAATGAAAAAGATGCTTGCAATTTGATAGATTATACAGAAACAATATTTAATAAATTTAATATGAATGGGGAAACATTTCCTGCCAGTATGGAAAAAGCTAAAAAAATAAAAGGTGAAGCTAAAAGAGCAGGCATTGATCTGTTAATAATTAAACAGAAGCATCTTGGTTCAGATAGATTGCCCGGTTATATCACAGGTGTTGTGAATGAACTGGAGAATAAAGGTGTTGAGATAATAGTTAATAGAGAGGTCTTGGATCTCATAGTTGTTGATAATACGATAAAAGGAGTTGTTACTGATAAAGGTAATATATTTAGTGAATATATTATCGCTGCCCCTGGTAGGGTTGGCGCCAGATGGCTGGCTAAAATAGCTAACAAATTAAAAATTAAAACAAGACAGAGGGGCATTGAAGTAGGAGTAAGGGTGGAAATTCCAGCAGAAGTATCACAACCAATTACAGATACTATATATGATCCGACATTTTTTATATACACAGATACATATGACGACCTTATCAGGACATTTTGTACTAATAGAAATGGATTTGTTGCGAGAGAGAGTTATGCTGATTTTGCCTGTGTAAATGGGTATGCCAATAAAGATACAAAAAGTGAAAACACTAATTTCGCTTTTCTTTCAAAAGTCGTTTTAACACACCCCGTTACTGATACTTATAAATATGGGTTGTCTATAGGTAGACTTTCATCTACGATTGGAGGAGGAAAACCAATAATTCAACGCCTTATTGATTTAAAAAGAGGAAGAAGAAGTACATGGGAAAGAATTAATAAGAGTTATATAAAATTGACATTTTCAGATGTTACCCCGGGGGATATAAGCATGGCTCTTCCTCATAGAATTGTTACAAATGTGTTAGAGGGGCTTAACAAATTGAATAGAATTATTCCCGGAGTTACATCTAATGAAACATTGATTTATGCTCCCGAAATCAAATTCTTCAGTGTTCAGATCAGTACGAAAGGCAGGCTTGAAACATCAATTAAAAATTTATTTGTAGCCGGAGATGGTGCGGGTGTCTCCGGCAATATTGTTGGAGCAGCCGCTACCGGGATTTATGCGGCAACAGGCATTAAGGAGCAAATATTATGAAAGTATTCGTTCCTAAAAGGCATTTGCTTCATTCCCCCGAAAAAGAATATAGTAATGGTATTTACAGATCTTATAGAGAGCCACCGGATAGAATAGAAAAAATTATTCATACATTGAGGAATAATGAAAATTTTAGTATTGTGGAGTTTGATGGCAGTGAGGACCTTATTAAAAATAATGTGCATGAAAACAGAATGATTCAATTATTTAAGGATATTAATGTTAAGAATTATATAATTCCCGATACATTTAATATAAAAAGGAAAAGTAAAGAACCCATAAAACATGAAGTTATGCTAGGGTCATATCTTTTTGACACTGTTACCCCTTTTGGACCTGAAACATATAATGTACTTGAAAATTCACTTTATACTATAAAGCAATCTATTAAATACATAAGAAGAAATAAGAAAAATACTTATTTAGCGATAAGACCACCGGGACATCATGCAGGATACGATTTTTTCGGTGGAAATTGTTATATTAATAATGCGGCAATAGCATCTTCATTTTTGAAAAAGTACGGTAAAGTCGCAATTCTTGATATTGATTATCACCATGGAAATGGAACGCAAGATATTTTTTATTATACAAACACTTTATGTATTTCCATTCATGCTGATCCTGCATATGAATTTCCATATTTCTGGGGATATGAGGATGAGACAGGGGAGGGAGAGGGACACGGATTTAATTATAATATACACTTGCAAAAAAATTCAGGTAAGAAGGAATATTTATTTAAATTGAAAAATGCATTGGAAATCATATCGTCTTATTCCCCAACATTTCTTGTTCTATCATTAGGGCTTAATATTTATAAAGATGATCCAACCGGATCATTTAATATTGACAGGGATGGTTTAAATGAAATTGGAATATTGATAAACATTTTAAATATTCCAACATTAATAGTACAGGAAGGGGGATATAATATAAATGATATTGGTAAAAATGCAGAAGCAATATTAGAACCTTTCAACGAATAATTCCAAAACTTAAAATTCTATTTGCTGTCCTGTTCTCTTTCCTATACGAAAAGAAAGATTCGTTATTATGAACAGTGCAAAATCCACTATCGGTGATTTTTGAAATCGAATTATTTTTCATTTGATGAATTAAAACTGATTTTAAATCCAAATATAGTTTACTATCCTTAGTATTTAGATATTTATTACTGAATTTGTTTAACATTTCAATCCCTACTTGATAGCAATCTTTACATATTCCCGGTCCTATTACTGCATTTATTTCATTTATATTGTTATAATTATTCTTTATCGATTTTATGGTTATTGGAAGGATGTCTTTTAATATACCTTTCCAGCCTGCATGCAATAAAACTATAAAAGGAACATTCTTTGAATAGAGAAAAACAGGAAAACAATCAGCTGTAAATATGGCAGGAATAATATTTTTCTCATTGGTAAAAATAGCATCCCCTATATAAAATCCCTGTCCTCTGATTCTATTGGTTATAGATGAGTGAATCTGCTTTGTGATAATTATATATTTATAATCCGGAATCAATGATTTTATTACGGGGATATAGTTTTTGGAGTTCTTGATTATTTTATACTTATTTGTAGTAAAATAGAACTCTATGAAATCATCCTTAAAGCAATAGATGTCATTACTTGTCCTGATTATATGCATGTATTTCTAATATCAAAAATTTTTAACTCTATGGACTCATTTCCCATATAATTGTTTTTATAGATAGTATAACAGATATCGATTTTATCATTTATTATTGAATCCAATAAATGCTTTCCTCCAAAGGCAATAGCATTAATATCTTTCCCATTCTCTCTTAGAACAATTTTTAAATGCTCGTTCCCCACGATTCGTGGTTTACCAACTATGCTTGCATTATATGTAATAAACACAGGGGGAGGATTCCCTGTCCCAAAAGGGTATAGTTTTTGAATGTCATTATAAAGCACTTTATCAATAACAGAGAAGGGGATTTCACAATCAATTATTATCTTGCTCTTAATATCGGATATTTCCAGATCCGATGCCAGCTTATTAAGGCAATTTTCAAAATCTCCAAGTTTATCATTTTCTATTAATAATCCGGCAGCCATAGCGTGCCCACCATAGCTTTTTAGATATACTTTACATTTTTTAAGAGCATTAAAAAGATTGAAATTATCAACACTTCTCCCAGATCCTTTTGCTAATTCATTGTTCATAGACAATAGAATTGTTGGTTTGTTATATTTCTCACATATCCTTGAAGAAACAATACCCAACACCCCTTCATGCCAGTCTTTCCTATACAATACAATAACATTATACCCCTCCTTTATCTTTTCTTGAGCCATTAAGTCTGCCTCTTTAAGAATTATTCGATCAATTTTCTGTCGTTTTCTGTTTGTATTTTCTAATTTCTCAGCAAGAATTTTTATCTCATCAAGATCTTCTATTGTTAACAATTTATACGCCTCATCAGCTTTTGACAATCTTCCCATAGCATTTAATCTTGGTCCTATTATAAATCCTATTGTGTATGTATTTAATTTATTTTGGTTTATCTTCGATGATTCAATAATAGCTTTAATCCCGGGAAGAGGCGATTCTCTGATAAGTTCAATACCTTTTTTGATAAAATATCTATTTTCATTTAAAATAGGCATTACATCCGCAATACTACCAATAGCAACAAGTTGAATCAATGGAGTCATATCGATATTGTAAGAATATTTTTCATTGATATATTCACAGAATTTGAATGCAACAAGACATCCGGATATTTCCTTAAAAGGATAGACAGAATCTTTTCTCATAGGATTGATTATTGCAATGGCATTCGGTAATATATCTTTCGTTTCATGATGATCGGTGATAATGATATCTATATTATAGCTATTTGCTAAATTAATTTCATCAAAAGCACTAATTCCATTATCAACCGTAATAATAAGATTGATATTATTATTTTTTGCATATTCTATCCCTTTTGTTGATATTCCATATCCTTCCGTAATTCTGTCATTTATATAGTAAAAAGGTTTAATGCCAAGTTTCAAAAGAAATTTTGTAGTAATAGACAAAGCTGTTATACCATCGGCATCGTAATCACCATATATGAGAATATTTTCATTGTTTTTAATCGCCTTATGAAGTCTTTTAGCACCCTTTTCTATGTCAGGGAGTAAAGAGGGGGGGGTTACAATAGAATGATTGGAATCCAGAAATTTGATTATTTGACTTCTTGAAAGAAATCCTCTTCTTGAAAGTATGTCAATCGTAATGGGATGTATATGTTCAATAGAGATATGTATATGTGGTTTGGTTCTAATTTCCCAAATGTTGTATTTTGGCATATTAATGAAATTTAAACAATTTTTTTCCTTGGGCAACTATATCATTTAATGCATCCTCAAAATAAGTAGTATTTTGACTTATACCTATAGGTGTTTTCTGCTGGTAAAATTTCCATGATTTTTTAATTTCCGATCCGATTAGTTCTACCAAATTGCCTTGTTCCAATCCTTGCTTTACTTTATCGCCATAATATAGGGTAATGTCTTTTGCAAGGGCTTTAGCGAGTTTTTTTGCTTTTTCATGTTCTTTACTGTCTGCATCTGAGATAACCTCAGGTGCGACTCCTGCCGCTGTTTCTATCTCAACCCCTGTATTTTTAACAGATGTTTCGGTCACATCAGCAGGAGATTCATCCGTTGAAAATAGTGATGCAAATTTTTTATCTGAGATATTGGACGGTTTATCTTCATTCTCGGTTGGAGATGGCGGTTGAACAGGCGATTCCTTTTCAATTGTGTGTGGCTTTGATTCCCCGGAAAGGGTTTTGAATTTTTCCCATAGAGCTGATATCTTATCATTTGATGCATTATTCTGCGTCTCATCCGTTTCCTTGAAGTCGTGTATATATGTCTTCTGGGCGGCTGATAAAGGTTCTGCAACCTCTACGGATTCATTATTAGGTGAAGTTTCTAATAGTTTTTCAAAATCCTGAGAAACAGAATTAGACTTTCCCTTAATTACACTTGTTGAAGTTTCTTCCTCTGTGTCATCTATATAAGGAATTAGTTCTATATTCAATGGTTCTTTATAGACTGTAAATATATTATTACACGAAGGGCACTCTACAGCACCACCTCCGGGAGGAATATCATTTTTATTTACTTTATACTTTCCCTTACATTTGGGGCATTGAATTATCATACAGTACTCCTTTTTAGTATTTTATGAAATTTTATGGTTAATGTCAAGATAAGATAAGGTTTATAAAGCGGATATGTGTATAGACATACTAACCAGCTTAAGATAAGAGTAAAGGATTAAATCCATTCCTCTCCGTTTTAATTATTCCCCCTCCCTTCAATTCCCTCCCGCCTGTGGAGGGAAAGCAACTAAATGTATATATTTCCCAGTTTTACTTCCTCGCCCTTGATGGGAGAGGATTGAGGTGAGGGTGATTATGTAGATAAACAATATGTTAAATAGTTTTCAAATTAAAAGTAACAGATAAATCTATTTCGTTTTCAGTGACAAGAGAGAAATAGTCATATTTGAATATTTCTATAGCAAAAGTGGTAAGTATGTCTATACATATCTACTAGGTAATAAATTATTCTCTTCCCTTTCGTGTAATTAGTCTTAAATTTGTGAAATAAAAGTTTAAAACTTATCCCTTCTCCTCTCCTTGGTTACTTCTTTCATATAATTTAAACAAAAAATTATTCTCTTTTCTTAGTGTAATTCGTTACAAATTCGAGAATTCGTGGTGGTTCTTTCTCTGTCATTCATGTGGAAACAGAAATCTGCTCCTATTCTTTCCTTTCCTTTCTCCCCTTTGTGTAATATTAACTACCGTTTTAATCTCTTCTCTATATATTTTGAGTTTATTACCCTTAAAGCTCCCATATAATCCATTTTAAATTCGATTAAATCACCAACTTTATAATTCCTTTTATTTTCACCCAAATCAAGTACTAACATATCTGAACTTGCACCTACGAAACCTATATTTTTGTCAACCGGCTTAAGATGCTTTTCATCAACATCGAGTAAGCCAAGGTCAACAATTGCTCTGTGTGCTGTATCACCGATTTTACTTTTATCAAAATGAAAAGAATGTCCATCGACATTTGTTCCAAGTTCACCTAATGGCACGACTGGTTTTTCTATTAATTCAATGATTTCCGAATATAGTTTAAAAACATCGGAATGCATTCTTTTAAATGTTGAATTGTTATACACATCCGTTCCTAAGAATAATGTTTCACCGACCCTGAAATGATTTATTCCTTTTGGTAACAAATTTTTGAAAATCAAAGGAATTGTTACCGAAGATCCACCGGAAACATAAGGTATTTGTTTGTTGAATTTTGCTTCGATAAGTTGCTCGTACAAACTTAATTGAATTAATTTATCATGATTTGGAAGAACCCCGTACAAGCAAGACAAATTGGAACCTATACCAACTACTTCAATGTTTTTGAGATTAAATACATTTTTATAAAAGTCTATCAAATTCTTTCCGATTATACCTTCACGCAGCTCTCCTAATTCAATCATTATAATGATTTTATGAATTTTGTTCTGTTTTTGTGCCTCTTCCGATAAAAGCCGAATGGTTTCCATTTCTGTGTTCATGCTGATATCAGCATATTTTACAATATTAACAATAGAGCGTTTAGCAGGTGGTTTAATAAATATAGTTTCGATGTGAGGATTAATAGATTTAATTGTTTTTAAATTTGACACCCTCGAATCGGATATCTGATCTATTCCAAGATTGATTAATTCTACCAAATAATCCCTATTTCCACTTAGTAATTTTGATACGACCGTCCACTGAATATCCTTCTTTTTAAAAAGATTATTAAGGAACTCAAAATTTGCTTTTAATTTTTTTACATCTAATGTTATGAATGCCATAATAAGTCCTTATTTAATTAAACGCATATCTAAATATTTACTTGTAAATCCAAATTTTTCATAAAGGAATATAGCAGGATTGTTAGGTTCAACATGTAAAGATATACTTCCTTTCGCTAATTCAATTGTTTTCCGCATTAATTGTTTGCCAATACCTTTTCCTCTATGGTCTTTATGGGTTGCAATATAAACAAGAATATTTTCAGGGATATAATCTATCATCCCTGTTCGATTAACCACAACAATTCCGGAAATACTTCCATTCAAGTAAGAAACTAATACAAAACCACCAAATGATGGAATTTCTTTAATTGCATAATTTATGGCTTTTTCGATATATTCTTTTGGGTCTCTATAATTTTCAAGATTTTTGTATAAAAAGTCAACAAATTCCTTCTTGTCATTAATGTTTGGTTTGTCAATAGAACTGAATATTTTTGTTTCATACATACATTTTCATCCTTCCAATCATATAATAAAGGTATTTTTAATGTCTTCATTTACGATCTCGTCTGTGTTTTTAACTATAAAAACGAGAAAATCAAGATTATAAATCATATTTGCATCGGTTCAATTTTCACCCCAGGGGTTTTGCGTATACTTACAGTTTAAAATTTCCTGATGTGTTTATAATCGTTCAATATCATATTACAGTTTAAACAATATTAAGTAAAAAGTCAAACCTGTTTTTGAAAGGTAGGTGTAGACAGGTATATACATATACCAGTTACAAGTATCAAGTGGCAAGTTACAAGAGTCGATAGCATTGCTATTGAGGGAAATAAACGCCAGTGGGACGAATTGTAGGGGCAGACTACTGTGTCTGCCCTATTCTCTTCGTGCAAATTGTCTCCAATTCGTGAATTAGTGGTGGTTCTCTTTCTCGGCTGAAGTATAGTGTCTGTCGTCTGATGTCTATTCCCCATTATTCGTTAATTCGTGGCTAATTTCACTCTTACTCCCCCTCTCTTCAATTCCCTCCCGCCAGTGGGAGGGAAAGTTACTATATGGTATATATTTCCCAATATTATTTCCTCGCCCTTGATGGGAGAGGACTGAGGTGAGGGTGATTATTTATGTTCCCATTTCTTACTTGTAACTTGATACTTGTTACTTTCAACTTATTATTGTGAATTAGTGACTATATCTCTCTTTCCGTCTGAAAATTGAAACCGTATTAACTTATAATCTCCTGATTATATATGTCATAAATAATTCTCTGTATGTTATATATCTTTTGAAATTCGTAAATCGCTTATCCCTTATAATATCTCTTAACGATTGTACAGAGATATTTTCCTTTGTTTCCGTATAAAAATATGACTTTATAAGGTTCTTGTGATTATGAGAATCTGATGTTGCAATACCGGGGACATTGAATTTGTCAGATAGTAATTCAGCAGCAATATTCGCATTCTTATTAAAAACGAGTTGAGCATTGAATATCTCTATAAAATCAAATTTATGTATATGCTTCAATAGAGCATCAACTCCCATTCCACCTACAAATTGCTCTATTGGATGTGCAGGTCCGCATATACCACCGTTATCATTAGTATAAACAATCCAGTCCTTTATTGTATATGAGTCATTATACTTTATTTTATTATCTGTCCCGATTATTAGCATATGTCCTTCACAGTCATGTTTTTCCATACCACGAATAAGATAACTTTCCCAATTACCATAATCGAGAAGAATAATACTATTCGAAATCTTTTCGACCGTGCAAATATGAGCATAATCGCTCCTTTTATTAATAATGTAGTCAAAGAATATATCTTCTCTGGCATCTGTAATCGAAATCACATATATTTTATCTTTTACTATCTGATTTAATATTTTTTCAGGTGTTTCCCTTCTCATAAATTTATCATTTGAGAAAGTGGAATGATTATGTAAAGAAAATATATATTTCATCTCTTTATAGTGGTATGTTTATCTTTACTCTCAGTAAAAAAATATTGTCTACATTTTAATCGTACCTTTTTTGCATCCTTATACGAAAATAATAAATCCACAACTACATTATAGGATATAGATATAAAATGTCAAGAAATATTGGGATAGTAGATAGGCATAGACATACTTACCAATTTAAGGAGAGAGAAAAGGACTAACCCCTTTTCTCTCTCCTTTAATTATTCCCCTTCCCTTCAGTTCCCTCCCACCTGTGGAGGGAAAGTTAAATGATATTTCTATTTCGTGAAATTGTAGGGGCAGACCCCTGTGTCTGCCCTATTCTCATCGCGTAATTCGCTACAAATTTGTGAAATCAATATAAAAATTATTTCCCTCTATATCCCCATCCCTTCTGTTCCCTCCCGCAACGGGGCGGGAAAGTTACTAAATGTATATATTTCCCAATATTATTTCCTTGCATTTAGTGGGGAGAGGATTAAGGTGAGGGTGATTATATTTTAATTTCTAAATCAATAGGTATTAAATCATATGCAATATTTTGCACACTATGCAAAATATTGCATATATACTAATCTTCTTATTGAATTATTTTTTGAAATAGATTAAAATTAGAATTAATCGAAACAGGTATGTTAATTGCATACATATAAATACGGAGGTAGAAATGAATAAATTAAATGAAGGCTTCACGATTATAGAACTTCTTGTTGTTGTCGTAGTGATAGGTGTCATTTCAGCGATTATATTTAATACCAACCCGTT
>Ga0209121_10001194_pt1 | contig 27234 bp, 25 predicted proteins | sample Cruoilmetagenom3_FD_187292 | JGI IMG/M metagenome (GOLD analysis project Ga0209121, IMG submission 187292) | Oil polluted marine microbial communities from Coal Oil Point, Santa Barbara, California, USA - Sample 3 (SPAdes) (version 2) | ecosystem: Environmental > Aquatic > Marine > Oil seeps ...
CCCATCCTAACTTGGTTCGTAAGATCTCTAAATAACTTCTATGCGGAGAAACAATGAGATTGGTAAAATACCTCGACTTCTTCACAGTAATTGTGTCTCCCGTTTTCAATGCAAACGAAACTTGCCCATCCAGGGTTAATGTTGCACCTTTCTCCTTTGTCCATAAAACAACTTTTATACTTACATCCTCAGGAAAAATCACCGGTCTGTTCGTCAGCGTATGCGCACATATCGGGTTAATAACAATTGAATTAAGTTCAGGGAAAATGATCGGGCCTCCGGCAGCAAGGGAATATGCAGTGGAGCCTGTAGGCGTGGATATAATAAGACCATCTGCCTTAAAGGTAGTAAGATATTGATCGTCAACGAAAGTTCGCAGTTCAATTATTCGGGAAAGATTCCCCCTGTTAATTACAGCATCATTGAGTACAAAACTCTCGTTCATACCTTCCTGCTCCTGGTTTATGACCACATCAAGCATCATCCTCTTCTCAGTTTGATAATTTCCACCAAGTATTATTTCCAGTGTACTAAACATCTCATTCAAATTGACCTCTGTCAAATAACCGAATCCCCCTAAATTGATACCGAGTATAGGTACAGCAAACTCTCTCATAGAACGTGCGGCCCCAAGAATTGACCCGTCCCCACCTAAGACAACAATAATATCTGCTAATGATGCAAGCTCTTCCCCATCAAGTCCGGATGTATCTCCCAGCTTCTCAGCAATCCCCTCCTCCAGAAAGACTTCCAACTTCTTATTCAAAATCCACTCTTTTAATTGTGAAGCACATTCTGCAGCCTCTTCCTTCTCTACATTCGCTATTATCCCTATCTTTTTAATACCCATCAAGACCTCCGTTCATAATAGGTTTTTGGTGGATTAAGGCTGGAGGCCGAATACACCAATCTGCTCAAAAATATCACGAAAACACATAACCGGTCAAGTAATTGGTGGTATACCATCTTCTTACATCACTTGTCGATCGGTAAAAATCTACGTTCATATATTGTGGGTCATATCCACAGTTGACATTATGCTTCTCTTTGATATATTGATGTTCTATGTATGAAGTGACAATAAAGAAAATATTCTCTGCCGCCCACATTCTGAGGGATATCGGGGGCAAATGTGAGAAACTCCACGGGCACAATTTCACAGTCGAGGTTTCCGTGGTATCAAAAAAATTAAACAAAGAAGGGCTGCTTATAGACTTCAGGATATTGGAAGAGTGGATAGATGAGATACTTGAAGAACTTGACCACAAACTACTCAATGATATCCCTTATTTTAAAGATATAAATCCATCGTCGGAAAATATCGCAAGACTCATCTATGACATGATTTATGAAAAAATAAAGCTTAAAGAAATCAAGATATCCCGGATAACAGTCTGGGAATCGGAAAATGCAAGGGTCTCTTACAGCGGAGAAGAATAATGGTTGACGTTCAGAACCAGAAAGATCACAGAAATATAGACATAAAAAAGGTTGGTGTTAAGGGGATTAAATATCCGGTAATAGTTCTTGATCGGGCCAATGGCACACAACACGTCAACGCAACCATCAATATGTATGTAAACTTGCCCCGTCAATTCAAAGGGACTCATATGAGCCGTTTTATCGAGGTGTTAAACGACTACAGAGGGCAAATTAATATCAAAACATTCCGGAAAATACTCGGGAAGGTCAGAGAAAAACTCCTTGCGGAATCGGCACATATGGAAATCAAATTTCCCTACTTCATCGAAAAGATTGCCCCCGTATCAGGGGCAAAAAGTCTCATGGAATACAGATGCCAGTTCTGCGGAGAAAATAACAGTAGCAAGAGTGACTTCCTGGTCAGTGTCATGGTGCCGGTCACAACTGTATGCCCCTGTTCAAAGGAAGTAAGTAATATGGGTGCTCACAACCAGAGAAGCATAGTAAAGGTAGAACTGAGATTTAAAAAATTTTTCTGGATAGAAGACATTATAAAATTGGTAGAAGAATCCTCCAGTGGTGGGTTATATTCACTACTGAAGAGGGCGGATGAAAAATATGTTACCGAAAAAGGATACCAAAATCCGATGTTTGTCGAAGATGTTGTGAGAAGTGTAGCGGAAAAACTGAATATGGATAATAATTTTACCTGGTTCAGCGTGGAAGCAGAAAATTTCGAAAGCATACATAATCACAGCGCATACGCGTATCTGGAAAAAGAGTAAAATGGGAAAGGTTATGAATAGCGGCCTTGATATAAGCCCTTTTGGTGAAAACAGAACTATTTTAAAGCAAAAACGGTTACAGAAAAAGAGGGAACGATTTATTCCTGATAATAATTTTATTAAAGAAAACAAAATCAACCTCGATATTACATACATCCTAAACTCCACCGATGACAGGCCTTTCATATCAATAGACGAGCTTGATGAAATCTCCCCTGTAGTGGTTGAAAAACACAATCAATTGAGACATGGCGAGGGTGACTGCAAAGATGGCGAGATCACCATGCTTGGCTGGCAGAGCCTTCCGGACGAGATAACTGCCGGGCACCTCGATGACATAACATCAGCAGCCAGGAAACTGGCAAACAGTGTGGATGTTTTTGTCTCATTAGGGATCGGAGGTTCTTATCTGGGTATCGAGGCCACTTTCAAAGCCCTGACCCATACATTCTTTAATCAACTTTCTCGTGAGCAAAGAGGTGATGCCCCAGAGATATATTTTTTAGGACAGAGTACCGACCCCGATTTCTTCCGCGACAGCCTCGACATGCTTGAGGGTAAACGTGTTGCTATAAACGTGATTTCTAAATCCGGTACGACCACCGAGACCGCTGTAGCTTTCAGAATCCTGCGCGATTTGATAGAAAAATGGGCCGGCAGCCAATCAACAGAATTTATTTTTGTCACCACCGACAAAGTGAGGGGAGCTCTAAAAAAACTAACAGATAAGAAGGAGTACAAAACATTTGTAGTGCCGGATGATGTGGGCGGCAGGTTTTCTGTCCTTACCGATGTTGGTCTGGTAGGCCTGGCTGTGGCCGGAATTGACATCCACGAATTTGCTGCCGGTTTTCGCAATATGAAAAAACGAGTGTCTTCTGATGATTTCTGGGCGAACCCTGCCATGATTCATGCCGCTGTCCGGCATTTAGCCTATAAGAAAGGGAAGAAGATCGAGGTGGTAGCCACCAATTCCACAGCTATCTATCATCTCGGTCGCTGGATGGAACAGTTATTTCCTGAAAGTGAAGGACATAACGGTTACGGTATGTGGGTCTCCCCCTCAATGTACCCGGAAAAACTTCATGCCAACGGCCAGATGGTACAGAATGGTGAAAGAAACATTATGGAGACATTTTTGCGTCTCCTCTCTCATGACAACAGCCTTAAAATCCCGGGAGATCCAGAGAATCTCGATGGTCTGAATTATCTTGCCGGCGGTGATATGAGTTTTATTAACCGCATGGCAATCGACGGCCCGGCTTACGCCCATTTCCAAGGTGGGGTTCCGAACATGATAATCGATATCTCCAGACGAAATGCCTTCAATATCGGCCAGTTCTACTATATGATGGAAAAATCGGTGGCACTTTCAGGATATTTAGCCGGGCACAACCCATTTGTCCAGCCTGGCGTCGAAGCTTATAAAAAAGCGATATTCGCAATGACCAGCAAGCCGGGAAGCGAAAAATATAATAAAGCCATCACCGAGACGATAAATCGCTTAAACCGTACTGTTATCTGAAGTAGGGCAGGGCTTTAGCCCTGCCTGACATGGCAGCCCTGAAGAGCTGCACTATATTACTACTGTATGAAACTAAAGGTCACATGAAACCAAAGATTATCTTTATGGGAACGCCAGAATTTGCCGTTCCATCTCTGGAAATACTGGCAAAGAATAATTATCCTATTATCGGGGTTGTTACTCAACCTGACAGGCCAAAGGGAAGAGGAAGAAAATACGTCGCATCACCTGTCAAAACTACCGCTGAGAAATACAATCTTCCTGTGATCCAACCAGAAAGAGTCAGAAACGAAGAATTTCTGAATATTTTCAGAAAACTTTCTCCTGATATGGTGGTACTTGTAGCCTTCGGTCAGATACTCCCCGGGGAGATCATTGAATCCCCAAAGGTGGGTTGTATCAATGTACACCCCTCGCTACTCCCCAAGTACAGAGGGGCTGCACCGATTAACTGGGCCCTCATACGGGGGGAAGAAATTACAGGAATTACCACCATTTTGATGGATGAAGGTGTTGATTCAGGTGATATTCTCCTTCAGGAGGAAACAACGATAGAACCTGATGAGACATTCGATAAACTCCATGACAGATTATCCACGATGGGTTCCGGGCTTCTTCTAAAAACAGTGGAAGGAATAACAGAAGGTACCATCACCAAGACACCTCAGGATTCAACTCTTGCAACTTATGCCCCCCTACTGAAGAAGGAAGATGGCAACATCAACTGGCAGGCCGGCATAAAAGATATTCTGAATCTTATTAGAGGTCTATACCCGTCTCCATGCGCCTATACATTTATAAGGGGAAAGAAACTGAAGATATTTGTCGCAGCAGGAGAAGAATCTCATGTGCAGGGGGCAACGGGCAGGATAGTGGGTGAAACGGAAAAGGGGCTCCAGATAACAGCAAAGGACGGATATATATACCTGAAGGAGCTGCAACTCGAAAGCAAAAGGAGGATGTCTGTTAACGATTTCCTGAGAGGCCATAAAATATCATCAGATGACATCCTCGGATAAACCAAGACAAAACGATTAGGGATCAGTGATTAATTACGAATCAATAAAAAATAACCTCACCCAGATCAACAGCGAACTTTCATCTCTCTTTGCAACAGCAGAATCAATTCCCGGCATACCTGGAAACGTCTTTAATATCTGGGAAAAAGAGTGTCGTTCCATTGAAAAACAGATGGCTGAGGATATCGTGCGCGTGGCCGTGGTGGGACCCACAAAATCCGGCAAGAGTACATTTATAAACGCATATTTAGGAGGAGATTATCTCAGACGCGGGGCTGGAGTGGTGACGTTGATCGTAACCAGGATACGGGCAGTGCCAACATTAAAGGCGATCCTCGATTTTAAAACCTGGGATGAAGTGAATGATGAGATGAGGCAGGCCATGGTACTCTTCCCATCCTTGAACCCGCGTTCTGCGAATGGTCAGTTTGACATAAGACGTAACCAGGATCGAACTGATTTGAAGAAGGCATTGAATTCTTTGAGTTCAGACCAATTTATCTCGAACGATACACGCAATGTTAACGGGATACTCCTCTCCTCCTACCTGAAGGGTTACAAACGTGTGAAGGGAATACTTTCCTCCGGCAGCAGAATTCAACAATACGAAAAGAGAGAATTTGCCAGGCACAAGGATTTTGTGGGCGATGATTCACTGGCCGTCTATCTCAGGGATATGGAGTTACATATAGAGGCCGGACACGGCCTTGACGACAATATCGAAATCGCAGACTGCCAGGGCAGTGACTCTCCCAATCCCCTGCATCTAACCATGATTCAGGACTATCTGCTAAAGACCAATCTTATCATATACGTTCTGAGCAGCAGGACAGGAATACGTCAGGCAGATATCAAATTCCTATCCATTATCAAGAAAATGGGGCTTCTGGAGAACATTTTCTTTGTTATAAACTGTGATTTCAGCGAGCATGAAGGCCTTGATGACCTTGTGGCCCTTATTAAAAAGGCAAAAGAGGAAATATCACTGATCAAGCGTGACCCCGAAATCTTCGCATTTTCAACACTTTTTAACCTTTTCAGGCAACTCGAAAAAAATCTGCCCCAGAAGGACAGATTGAGACTAAAACAGTGGAAGGAGGAATCTGAACTGGTAACTTTCTCAAATGAGGAAACCAGGCGTTTCGAGACTGCCTTCTATGAGAAACTGACCGGAGGTCATTTCACACTTCTATTAAAAAATCAACTGGAACGTTTGGCAATTATGGCGTCTGGAATACATGACTGGATAAGTATCAATCATGAAATTCTTACCAGGGATTCCGACAGTGCACATGAGGTTTTTGAAAAAATCTGTCGTGAGCAAGAATTGATGAATCAGGCTAAATTGATGATGAAAGATGCCATTGATGGTGCCTCGCAAAAAACAAAACTTGAATTAGGAAGGGATATAAACAGATTTCTTCATGCTCACTACGGTAATGTAATCAAGGACATCCAGAAATTTATCAAAAATTACAACGTTGCATATCAAAAGCATGAAGACAATATTGAGACCAGCGGCTTTTCATCCACCATGTATGCGATATTTCAGGAATTCAAGCACGCCCTCGACATTTTCATCGCCGAGACCATCAATCCAAAAATAATCCAGTTCATCCGTCAGGAAGAGGAAAAGATCGAAGAGTTCCTTAATAATATTGCTTCCACATACGATGCAATGGTGAAAAATGCCACTCAGAAATATGATGAACTTCTCCTTAACCTGGAAATCACCTTGAAAAGTCAAACATCAGGCGTGATACACTCTATCGATCTTGAGGGCATAAAGAGTAAAACTGTATTTAACGTACAGCCACTCATATCATCCACCGAGTACACCGTAAAGATTCACACTGAAGCAATCATGCGCCTCGGTTTTTATAATCTAATCAAAGTTATAAAAAAAATACTGAAAAAACCGATTCAAAATGAGAAGGAAGGAGAAATCCTCGCCCTGCGGGATGGTGTAAAACGTATCAAGCAAGAGACTGAGCAATCTATCATTTTTTACCTCAAGAACTATAAGGAAAACCTGAAATTTCAATATATTTTCAAATTGGTCGAGGAGGCATCGAACTGTCTTCATGAAACGTTGATTGACCGTTTTTATCTGTTTACAACCGACATATCTGGGATGGCTGCACTCATTGGTGAGGAGCAATCCAGCAAGAAAAAAATACTTGATATTCTTGAATCGATGGAAGACCCTTCCCGGAAAATCTTGGAGGAGATTAATCAGATAAGGGGTAATTTATAGTCCAGGTGAAAACCAACCCACGCTTCATAGCCGTAGACATCTTAAACCGTATAGATGAAACCGGCTCCTTCGCTGAGCCGATCTTAGCCTCCCACCTCTCCAGAAACATCTTCAACAACATACACGACAGAAGGCTCCTGACACAGCTTGTCTATGGAACACTTCGCATGAGGGGCCATTTGGACTGGATAATCCAGCGCCTTTACAGCGGCAGGCTAAAATCCATGGATGTCGGCATAAAGAATATCCTGAGAACAGCTCTGTATCAGCTCATGTTTACCGACAGGATTCCTGAGTTTGCCGCTGTTGACGAGGCCGTAAAAATTACAAAGAAGAGATATCCCGGCAGAACCGGCCTGGTCAATGCAATTCTGAGAAACGCGATAAGAAAAAAGGATGAATTCGAGTATCCCGATATTGATAAAAACCCCTCATCGCATATTTCAATCGTCCATTCACACCCGTTATGGCTGGTAGAAAAATGGACAGAGATATTCGGCGCCGGAGAGACCCTCGAAATATGCAAGACCAACAATGAGAATCCCCCCTTTACTATAAGGGTAAACAGACTGAAAACAGACCGGGATGAACTTTTAAAAACTCTTTCAGCTGATGGTTTTTCGGTGCAACCTGCTGAACTCTCCCCGGACGGAATCATACTCTCAAATCCACCTGTCTCTGTCAGAGAAACAAAATATCACAAAATGGGACATATCCAGATACAGGATGAAGCATCCCAGTTAATTTCCCACCTCGTAAATCCAAAACCTGGTGAGAAGATCATGGATATCTGTGCCGGTGTTGGTGGAAAAACAACCCACATGGCTGAGATGGTACAGAATAACGCGAACATACTGGCCCTGGATATCAGTCATAAAAAGATCGGGGCATTGAAAGAGATGTCGGAAAGGCTGGGAGTAACCATCATTGATACCCTGGTGGGAGATGCTACCTCCGAACCAGAAAAAACCCTGCATGGGAAATTCGATCGCGTCCTCGTAGATGCCCCCTGCTCAGGTCTGGGAACACTCAGGAGAAATCCCGAAATCAAATGGCGTATGCTACCGAAAGATTTAAAAAGCTTCCCACCCCTGCAGAAAAAGATACTGAACAGCGCCGGACGCTATCTAAAAATGGGAGGTGTTCTGATTTACAGCACCTGCACCATAATGCCGGAGGAAAATGAAGAAGTTGTTGAGACCTTCCTAACTGATAATCCTGATTTTGAACGTATTCATCCTCCCGCTTCAATCATTAGTAAAATGACGGATAATGAAGGATTCTTCAGGACATACCCACACCACCACGGGACAGATGGCTTTTTCGGTGCGGTATTACTGAAAAAGTGACGGACATGGGACATGGGGGTCAGGTCTTGCTTTTTGCCATTATGTGTGATACCTATTCTTCATGGCACGGCCGATACGCATAGAATACGAAGGTGGGTTTTATCATATAACCTCCCGGGGAAATGCCCGGCAGGATATCTTTGTAGGTACTGAAGACTACCGGATGTTTCTCATGATCCTTGCCGATGTGGTCGAACGTTATCGTTGGATTGTCCACGCGTACTGTCTCATGGGCAACCATTATCACCTCCTGGTGGAAACTCCCCAGGCCAATCTATCCCAGGGCATGCGCCAGCTCAACGGCGTGTATACCCAGAAGTATAACAGGCGTCACGATCGTGTAGGTCATCTCTTCCAGGGCCGCTATAAAGCATTTATCGTCGAAAAGGATGCCTACCTTCTCGAACTCAACCGATATATTGCGTTGAATCCCGTACGTGCGGGACTGGTTCGTTCACCGGAGGAATGGTCCTGGTCGTCATACGGTGCAACAGCCGGTATGAGACCACAAGAATCGGTTCTCCACACAGACTGGCTGCTCGGTTTATTCTCCCCCTCGAAGGTTCTGGCCCGTGAACGGTATACTTCCTTTGTGAAGGAAGGATTGAACAGTGAAAGTCCTTTGAAAGAAGCCAGAGGCGGTTTTATATTAGGGCGAGGAGAATTTATTGAAGAAGTCCAAAAGTTAATTGATGAGTCTGAAACGGGTGAGGCTGTGCGAATGGAGAAGTATGCCGCGCGTCCTTCCCTTGCGGAGATATTTGAGGGCACGGAAAGAAACGAAGGAATCTATTATGCTGTGTACTGTTGGGGATATAAATTGAAGGATGTTGGCAACCACATTGGACTTCATTATTCACGGGTCAGTAAAATCGCATCAAGGGCGGCAAAAAGCAAGACCTGACCCCCAAGACCTTGACCCCCAAGACCTTTCACTTGCTATGAAAACCGGACATATTGAAATGCTATTGACAGTTGTATCGTTATATTCTTGACATCCTCTTTTCTGGAATATATAATTTAAAGTATAAACATTTGTTGAGGAGGTCATCATGAAAGCAACAGCTAAAGACCTTAGGTTCCAATCGCGTGAATTATTAAACACCGTAAGCAGAGGAGAAGAAATAGTTATCACATACAGAGGTAAGCCTTGCGCAAAACTTGTGCCCTACCACAAAGAAAGAAAGAAGACTGAAAAAGACGAACTATTTGGTATTTGGAAAGAACATGAAGATATTCAGAATATTGAGGAGTATGTAAGAAACTTGAGGAAAGGTAGATTCTTAAAATGATTATCGATACAGATGTCCTTATTTGGTATATGAAAGGAAATGAAAAAGCATATAAGGCTATTGAGAGGAGCAATAATTTCTTCATATCAGTTGTTACATACATGGAAATAGTTCAGGGAATGAGAAATAAGAAAGAATTGAATAGTCTCCGTAAGTCTATTCATTCCTGGAATGCTAAAATACTATATATTTCCGAAGAGATATCTTCTAAGGCCATGTTCTACGTTGAACAACATTTCTTAAGTCATTCGTTGCAATTAGCCGACGCATTAATCGGCGCCACAGCCGTAACGTATGGTTTGCCAATTCTTACTGGCAATGATAAGCATTACCGAATAGTAAAAAATATTCAAATTACAAAATTTCGTCCATGAGGTCAGAAATATAGAACTTAAAATTCCAGGAATAGTATGCTTAATCTGCATTAGCTAAATTTTAAAATGATTCACCTCCACCAAGGAGGAAATAGGGATGGCTGTTCTTCCTTTCTTCTGTCTTTTTTGTTCGATTCCAGGACTGAAATAAATTGACTTTAAAATGAACTACCCCGCAGCAGAGCTGCGAGGTATCATCGCTATGCGAAGTCTTCAAATAATTTTAACTGTCCGCGGTATATCTGTTTATAGGTTTTTCCTTGATCTTTGACATACTTTTTGATGATGGTTTCATTGCCATATTGACCAACGGTGTTGAGATAGAATCCGCTCGTCCAGAATTTACCGCCCCAGAGCAATTTCTTGACCTCCGGATGATGTTTGAATATTTTCTTTGCAGTAATGCTCTTAATTATTTGCACAACCCTGCTGGGTGACATAACAGGAACACTTTGGACAAGGAAGTGCACATGGTCTTTATCTGAACCAATTTCCACAAAATTTATTTCGTATCGTTTTCCTATGTCAATACATATGTTTTGAAGTGACAGCTCAACTCTTTCTGTAAATACCTTTTGTCGGTATTTTGCAGGACAAACAATGTAATACAATATCAGAGTCTTATTGTGCCGTTTCAGAATATGTTCACTCATAGAATGATTTATATCACAAAAACGGCAACCCCGCAGCAGAGCTGCGAGGAATTCTTTTGATTAAAAAAAAGTTAGTAGAAATTCTTTAAATTTCATTGATAGGAAATCCCAGAAAGTAAGACAAGCAAGGAATTATTTCATATGGAAAATGCGGATATTTCAGCAACAAATTTTGCGGGCTTAAAACTGCTAAATAAGGGCAAGGTGCGGGATATTTATGAATTGAACACCCATCTCCTTATAGTAGCCACTGACAGGATTTCCGCCTTCGATGTTATCATGCCAAATCCTATACCAGGCAAAGGAAAAATACTGACTCACATGTCCACCTTCTGGTTCAAAGAAACGGAAGATATCACCGACAATCATGTGATTTCAACAGATACAAATGAATTCCCCGAAGAGTGCCTCCCTCACAGGGATATCCTGCAAGGGAGAAGCATGTTAGTGAAAAAAGCAACGCCGCTGCTTGTTGAATGCGTCGTACGGGGATATCTGAGCGGTTCAGGGTGGAAAGAGTATTGCCAGGATGAAACTATTTCAGGGATAAAGCTTCCGAGCGGATTGAAGGAATCCGCCAGGCTTCCTGAACCAATCTTTACCCCTTCCACCAAGGCGCCGAAAGGTGAACATGACATCCCCATCACCAGGGAGAAGATGGAAGAGATGATCGGTCACAATCTTACAACAAGAATAATAGAAACATGCATGCGTATATACGACAGAACATCAAAAATCGCTGAGAAAAGAGGGATAATCATCGCCGATACCAAGATGGAATTCGGAATGATCAAAGATAAGTTAATACTGATTGACGAACTACTCACACCGGATTCCTCAAGGTTTTGGCCCAGGGATGATTACGAGGAAGGAAGATCTCAAAAAAGCTTTGATAAACAATTTTTAAGAGATTATCTTCTCTCCATCAAGTGGAACCAAAAACCTCCTGCCCCGGAGCTTCCTGCAAACATTATCAGAAAAACCAAAGAAAAGTATGAGGAAGCCCTGAACCGTCTTGTCAAATAAAATCCCCTCCAAATCTTGACACAAGAGCCGCGGGTTATTATCTTTATGGTGTACAGGTACGTCTTCAAACACTTTTTACACACAGTTTACAGGTAGAACCGGATTGCCGAAAATTAAGCTGCCCAACTACAAGGAAAAACAGAAAATTCTTTATCGAGATAATACGCCCAAAGCAGCGCTTATAGATTACGGAGATAAGTACTTAGATGAAGGAAGAATCTCCGATGCCATTGATTTTTATAAAAAGGCTAACCATATTGAAGGCCTGAAAAAAATAAGAGAGCTGGTAGTAACAGATGGAGACGTTATGGAATTTCAACACACTCTGAATGCCCTGAATATTGATGCCTCAGAGGAAGAGTGGAACAGGATAGGTGGGCAGTCTCTTGAACTAAAGAAATATACATTTGCCATCCATGCCTTTGAAAAGAGTGGGAATAATCCCATGGCTGAAAAGGTAAGGGAAATAATCTTAGAAGGAATACGGCAAGCTAAATGACAAAAAGGGATTATTACGAAATTCTTGGTGTCGACGGAAATGCCTCTGAAGATGAGATAAAAAAAAGTTATAGAAAATTGGCCATGAAGTATCATCCTGACAAAAACCATGGAGATAAAGAGGCCGAGGGAAAGTTTAAAGAGGCAGCAGAGGCTTATGAAGTACTGCGGGATCGGGAAAAGAGAGAGATATATGACAGATATGGTCACGAGGGACTGAATGGAACCGGATTCAGGGGCTTTTCCGGATTTGAAGACATATTTTCAAGTTTTGGTGACATATTTGAAGATGTCTTCGGGTTCAGCAACGGAAGAAAAAGATCGAGAACAGCGGTTCGCCCTGGAGCTGATCTTCGCTACGATTTGACCATTTCCTTAATAGATGCTGCCTTTGGCACATCTACTGACATAGAAGTAGAAAAATATGAAAAGTGCTGGAACTGTGGAGGCACAGGTGCAACACCCGGAACCACTCCAGAGATTTGCCCCCACTGCGGGGGAAGAGGGCAGGTTACCCAGTCCAGCGGATTCTTTAGTATAAGTACCACCTGTCCCCAATGCCGGGGTGAAGGGAAGATAGTAAAAAATCCATGTAAGTTATGCATGGGAACAGGTAGGGCAAAAACAAAAAAGACAGTCCATCTCAAAATACCCGCCGGTGTGGAAACAGGCTCACGACTGAGACTCAGGGGGGAAGGAGAAGAAGGAGAATTCGGAGGACCGAGAGGTGATCTCTATGTTTTTATCCATGTAGAAACACATGATTTTTTTGAAAGAAATGGTGATGATATACTTTGCCAGGTACCCATTTCCATAACCCAGGCTGTCTTAGGAGCAAATATCGAAGTACCTACCATGGAAGGCACCCAAAAAATAAAAATACCAAGAGGAACCCAAAATGGGAAGCTTTTCCGCCTGAAAGGAAAGGGTGTCTCCCACCTGAGGGGTTTTGGAAGAGGAGACCAAATCGTTCAGGTTATGGTAAAAATACCGACTAAATTAAACAAAAAACAGGAAAAGCTCCTTGAAGAATTCGCCAAGCTGAGCGGGGAGTAATACAGTGATCAATCAAAGGAAAGATAAATAACGGAAAGGGGATCAAGATAATTATCAAAGAGTCTAAATCCCCAGTGGAGGTGGGGACCGGTGACTCTGCCGGTTGATCCCGCGTAACCAATAATCTCACCCCTTTTTACCGGCTCCCCCTCCTCGACACAGATCCTTGACAGATGACAGTAGACAGAACAAAGCCCGAGCCCGTGATTGATAATAACCGTATTGCCCGAAAAAAAAAGGTCATGAGTCAAGACTATCTTCCCTGAATTTGAAGCCTTAACCGGCACTCCTGCCGGGCAGGGAATATCAATACCCTTGTGACGAGAGTGAACTTCGTCATTAAATATTCTTCTTTCTCCAAAATTTCTTTTAATCTGCCCCTTTACCGGAACAATAAATCTCCCATCGCCCAACCAATGGGGTATAATTTCTTTATAGACAGCTCTGGTGAGTTCCACCTCTTTTAATATTCTTTTCTGCACCTCGGGAGGAGGATAGATGAACCTTCGGTCAATCTTAATTTTTTTCAGAGGAAACTCCCCTTTTGAAATATGAATTTTAAAGGGGAAATCCCTCCTTTGATCATCCATAAACTCAATCTGAACGTTAAGATCATGAACGCCCGGTTTAATATCCAGACCTAAACCTATAAGGAGGAAGGATGTTGACAGATCCCCTGTAGAAACAAACGCGTAATCTTTACCATCAAAATGGGCCTTCGCGCAGGAAAACTCCGGAGATTGTAAGGTGATCTTTATAACCTCTCCCTGAAAGAGCCTTCGACACTCGGATCTGATGCTTATCTCCCCATCCTTTACAACAACCGCGGTCTGAAATGGATAAAGGTAGCCCGGAAAAAGAAAAAATATAAGACTGACCAGTATGAAAATCTTTTTCATCCGACAATTCCCCCAACCACCCTTTACTAAAGGGGGACAAGGGGGGAGATTATCTTTGCTGTCTTTTGTGTTATTATGAGGCATGTATGTTTTACTTTATATGTAGTTCGTGTATCAGATCAGGAACGTTTTTGTACCACAAAAAAATTCTAACTGGAAATAAAAATATGGACAATTCAAAAAACATAAACTATATAAAGATCGGTTAATATATGATGAAATATTGTTTTACAGACGATGGTCATTATCTTTTATAATCCATCAGAAAGTTAAAAAATGAAAAAAAGTGTCGATTTAAACGAAGTTCCCGCAGAAAAATTGAGTTGGAAATGTGACCCTGATTCTCTCGGTTTCGAAACCACCGAAGAGTGTGAATACATCAGAGGAATCATAGGACAGGAGAGAGCTGTAAGGTCAATTCGCATGGGCCTCGAAATAGATAGCCCCGGTTACAATATCTATGCATCCGGTCTGACAGGAACCGGAAAGACATCCACAATAAGAACCCTGTTAAATCAACTCGATCCCCAAAAGAAGATCCCGGACGATATCTGCTATGTGAACAATTTCAGTAATCCTGATATGCCCAGGGTAATGATGCTCCCCGCGGGAATGGGCAGAAAATTCAAAAAGGACATACATGAACTCGTCTTGCATCTAAAAAAAGATATCCCCCTCATTTTTGAGAGTGAGGATTTCAAAAAGGCCTCCGAACAGATTGCCAATAACTACAGAACAAAACAGAAAGAGTTGATAAGGGAGTTTAATGACAACCTTGCAAAGGAAAATCTACAACTGGTGCAATTTCAAATCGGGCCCTATACAAAACAGGATATTGCACCTCTTTATGAAGGAAAACCAATCCTCCTCAAGCAATTAGAAGAACTGGCGGAACAGGGTAAATTAGACAAAAAGGAACTGAAAAAAATAAAAGAAAAACTGGACGATTCAAGAATTGAACTCGATTCTCTTATGAGAGAAACAAGACAGATTGAAAAAGAAATTCGCAAGGAAACCGGCTCTTTGGAGTACAAATACGGTCTCCCCGTGGTGAGTGGAATTGTCTCAGACATACGAATCAAATATAAAAACAACAATGAAAAAATAAATGATTATTTAGAGGAGGTCCAGGAACATATCCTCTCAAATCTCAAGCAGTTCAAAGAAAAGGATGAAGAACAACAACAGGCGATATCAGTCCCTCTTTCCTCACTACAAAAAGAGAATCTTACTGAGTATGAAGTCAATGTCCTGGTTGACAACTCTCAAACCAACAGGCCTCCTATAGTTATGGAAACCGCCCCAACATACAAAAATCTGTTTGGTACTATAGAAAGGGAAATTGACAGATCGGGATTCTGGAGAACCAATTTCACACGTATCAAGGCCGGATCACTGTTGCGGGCCAACGGCGGATACATAGTCTTCAATGCACTGGAGGCACTAATTGAACCAGGGGTATGGACATTTCTCAAAAGAACACTCAAAAACAGACTCTTAATAATGCAACCGTATGACCCTTTCAGCATAGCATCCACAGCCCTCAAGCCGGAATCGATTCCCTTAGATGTCAAGGTCATAATGGTAGGAGATGATTATCTTTACCATCTCCTTTACAAATTAGAGGAAGACTTTAAAAAAATATTCAAAACAAAGGCACACTTCGATACAGAAATGCCCAAGACAGAAGAAAATATAGCATGCTATATAAACTTCCTCAAAATGATCATAAAGGAAGAAAACCTCCTGCAGTTCGACAAAAAGGCAGCGGCGGCTGTCATTGAGTTTGGAGTTAAGCTGACAAGCAAACAGAAAAAATTATCCACCAGATTCAGCGATGTAGCAGACCTTGTAAGGGAAGCAAGTTACTGGGCAAAAAGTGATGGAAACAATATCGTTACAGACAAATATGTAAACATTGCTTACACCGAAAAAATCGAACGTGTAAGCCTCATCGAAAATAAGACCCAGGAAATGATTGAAGATGGAACGATTATGATAGATACCTACGGAGAGAAGGTTGGTCAGGTAAACGGCCTCTCTGTTTACGATATGGGGGACTATGCCTTTGGAAAACCTTCAAAAATCACGGCAGAAACATCCATGGGAAAAGCCGGCATAATCAATATAGAAAGGGAAGCAAAACTTTCAGGCAAAACCTATGACAAGGGAATACTAATCCTTGAAGGATACTTCAGAAGGAAATATGCTCAAGACAAACCACTAACTATGATTGCCAGCATATGTTTCGAGCAATCGTACGGGGGAGTGGATGGAGACAGTGCTTCATCAACAGAAATCTATGCAATTCTGTCAAGTCTGTCAAATCTTCCTATAAGACAGGATATAGCTGTTACGGGTTCAGTAAATCAGAAGGGAGAGATTCAGCCAATAGGCGGCGTAAATCAGAAGATTGAAGGGTTTTATGACGTATGCAAAGCTAAAGGGCTCTCGGAAACACAGGGGGTAATGATCCCTGCACTGAACACTCCTGATCTCATGCTAAGAAAAGATGTAATAGAATCCGTTTCCGAAGGAAAATTTTATATATATCCTGTGAGTACTATAAATGAAGGTATCACTATTCTTACTGGTGTCGAAGCTGGAGAAATGGATGAAGACGGTAAATATCCGGAAAATACAGTAAATCTCTTTGTTGATGAAAGGCTGAGGACCCTTGCCACAAACCTTAAAGATTTTGACAAAGAGGAAGAGAGAGAAGATAATACCAAGTAAGGAGGATACAATGTTTAAAAGAAAGACCTGGTTTTTATTTTTTTTGCTGGTAGCTGTTTTTATGATTTCGGGTTGTGCTGTTTTTGTTGCAGGTGTGGCAGGCGGAGGCGCAGCAGGTTCTGGAACCTACCTTTATGTGAAGGGAGAGATGGCCACAGACTATTTCTTCTCTTTTGATAAGGTATGGGCTGCCTGTGAGAAAGTCGTAGCGGATAAGCATGGTATTGAAGTAGAACCATACAAAGAAATAAGTGAAGGAATTATTGATGCTACTATAGACGATGAGAAGGTTCACATTTCAGTCAAATATAAGGCAAAAAATGTGACCACTGTATCCATACGTGTCGGCATCTTGGGAAACAGACTGTCGTCTCAACTCCTGCATGACAAGATTGCTGACAATCTTTTGAAAAAATAGTCGTCAAGCTGTAGTGGCCGATGCTCTCATCGGCCCTAAACAGACTTCTGACCACTGACCCCTGACTCCTGATCCCTGACCGTTTTTACTTCCAGGCCATAGCCTTTAATTTTTTTGTGAAGATTACTTCTCTCTAAACCGATCAGCTCTGCCGTTTTTGAAACGTTTCCATTGTTTTCTTGAAGTTTCCTGGCAATAAATCTCTTTTCAAATTCCATCTTTGCAGTCTTAAAGGAACTGGGGAAGAGGTATGAATCATCCAGTTTAAGCTCTTGGCTCTCCTTCATCAAAAAAGGAGTGTCATCACCGGTAATAACGTCCGACGGTGTCATTATCACCAACCGGTCTACAATATTCTTCAATTCTCTGACATTTCCCGGCCAGTCGTGCTCCATCAATATCGCAAGCGCATCATCTGCAATAGTTTTCTTCCCCATACCCTCCTTGAGTGAAATTTCTTTCAAAAAATGATTCACCAAAAGCGGAATGTCCTCTTTTCTATCTCTTAAAGAGGGAATCCTCAATGGAATTACATTCAGTCTGTAGTAAAGATCCTGTCTGAACCTTCCTTCCTCCATCTCATGCTCCAGATCCTTGTTGGTTGCAACCAGCACACGAACATCAGTTCCAATAACCTTTGACCCCCCAACTCTCTCACACTTCTTCTCCTGAAGAATTCTGAGAATCTTTGCCTGGGCCTTTAAACTCATATCCGCCACTTCATCGAGAAAAATAGTCCCTTCATTTGCGAGTTCAAACTTTCCTCTCTTTTTCTCTGTGGCTCCCGTAAAAGCCCCCTTTTCATGTCCAAAAAGCTCGCTTTCTATCAACTCTTCCGGTATGGCGGCACAATTTACTTCAACGAAAGGGTTTTGCGACCTTTTGCTCTGCTTATGTATCGATCTTGCAACGAGTTCCTTCCCGGTACCATTTTCTCCCATTATCAATATCCAGGCATTTGTTGGGGCAACAATACTGATCAATTCTTTTAAATCTTTAATGAGTTCGCTATTGCCTGTAAGCTCATAATCCTGCGCAAATTTTTGTTTTAATAATTTATTTTCCTCTTCCAGACGAACCAGCTCAAGTGCATGATTTACAATTAGGACCACCTTATCCAGAGAAAGGGGTTTTTCAATAAAATCAAATGCACCCAACTTTGTCGCTTTTACGGCAGTCTCTATAGTCCCGTGTCCTGACATCATTACTGCCTGGATACCGGGATATTCTGACCTAATGACCTTGAGAACTTCAATCCCATCAATTCCCGGAAGCCAGATATCAAGGAGGACAAGATCGGGCAATTCTTCATCAACAATCTTGATGCATTCCTCCCCGCTCCCGGCGGTCAGAACCTCATATCCCTCATCAACAAGAATCCCATGGAGTGACTGACAGATACTCTCTTCATCATCTACAACAAGTATTGTTTTATACATGCTGCCCTCAGCCGTTTCACTTTAAGCAACCGGCAATTCAAATGTTATTACTGTTCCTTTGGGACTATTATCTCTAACGCTGACCTTTCCCTTATGGTCAGATATAATCGAACTTACTATGGCAAGTCCCAGACCTGTTCCCGACTTTTTTGTAGAAAAATATGGTTCAAATAACTTCATTTTATCACCTGGAGGTATACCACAACCATTATCCATAACCTGTACTTTGACTTTGCGATAAACTCTATCATATGAAGTCTTAATTTCAATCCTACCGTTTTCATTAACTGCCGCAACTGCATTATCTAAAAGATTAATCATAACTCTCTTCACCTGCTCGGCATCAAGTTTCAATCGGGGCATATCGGAGCCGTTTTTAAAATCGAAATATATGTTCTTGTGGGCATCCTGGAAGAGAGTTATAGAATCCCTTATAACTTCATTCAGGTCATTAAGTACAAGTTTGGTAACCGGCATCCTGGCAAAACGTGAGAATTCATTGACTAAATTCTTGAGAACATCAACCTGATCTATAATTGTCCTAGTACATTCCCGAAACACGGAACCATCATCGCCCAGTTTTTCACTATACTTTCGCTGTAACCTCTGGGCGGAGAGCTGAACAGGGGTTAAGGGATTTTTTATCTCATGTGCTATCCTCCTTGCAACCTCTCGCCATGCCGCCACCCTCTCGGCTTTCTTAAGCTGAGTCAGATCCTCAAAAACTATTACCATACCCATATAATTGCCATCATCGTCCTTCAATATTGTTGTTGCCACCAAAACCGTCAGGACCCTATCCCATAGCATCAACTGTACCTGCTTCTCTTTAAAACCGCTTCCACTTTCTCTCATCTCTTTCAGAAAATCATTCACCAGAACTATATGCCCAGGTCTCAGGACTTCCTCATACTTTCTGTTCAAAACCTTCTCTGTTTTTATGTCCAGCATTGTTTCAGCGGCACTGTTTATGGTGGTGATAACCCCATCCCCATCAACAGAAACAACGCCTGCTGAAACATTACGGAGAACTGTTTCCATATATTTTCTCCGCTGTTCAAGATCTATATTTGCCTGTTCCAGATTTACGTTACTACTTTCCAGGTCTTTTGTCATCTGATTGAAAGAATCAACAAGAACCCCTATCTCGCCATCAGCCACAACATCTATTTGATGGTCGAGATTTCCCTTCGCTATTTCATCAGTTGCTTCTGCCAGATCTTGAATAGGAACTGTAATTCCTTTGGCAAGGAAAAGACCAAACCATGTAGCAGAAAAAATAATCAAGAGAGTTACAATTGAAAGAGTAATAATATAGCTCAATTTTATTGGGGTTTTGAGAAGTTTGAACTGTTTGTATTCTTCAGATGTTTTAGAAATAATGGCCATTTTTTCAACAAGACCTTTGTTAATATAAAAACTTGCAACAACTACCCCTATAACTTCTCTTGGACTGAGATTAGAATATATGGGTGCAAGGCCATTTATGAAATCACCCATACCCGTTGAATGTACTGTTGAGACCTCATTCCCCATAAACACATCCCCCAAAATCTTAGGGGAAAGTTTTATTAATGCAATATCCGGATTATTGGGATCTTTGACATACAATTCTTCTTTCTGATTATCAAAATATACCTCTATCAATCCTAAATTAGAGTTTCTCTGTCTCTGCTCCATCAGAGATTTAAGATAATCCCACCTTTCTTTTTCATACAACTTGTTCTTTGTGATATCAGAACTAATCTGCCTTGCATAATATTTTGCCCTATCAGCAGACTGTTGATAATAATTCTGTGCAACTTCAAGGGACTGATTAAGAGCACCACCTATTTTAATATTAAACCAGTTATCTATACTGTATGAGAGAAAATTAATCGAAACCAGAAAAAGAACTACGGTGGGAATTAAGGACAGGCTTACAAAAGCTACCACAAGCTTAGTCTGGAGTTTCGAGCCCAGGATACCCCGCCTTCGCTCAGAAACCAGCTTGACAACATTCCTCATAATCAAGAATATAAGGAAAAGAATGAGGATAATGTTTATATTGATGAGACCGAAAATCAGTACATCATTTGAAACAGGAAGGAAAGTTTCTGTTCGGGAGAGATGACTTTCAATATAAGTAAGAACAACTATAATAACTATAGTTGCAAGAATTACAACTCGTTCCCCTCGACGTCTTCTTGATTCCCTGACATCCATTAATAGACAAACCCCTGCTTATACCAATCAGTTTCAAAATCCCACATCGAAACAAAGAATAAAATATGCTCTATATGTAAAGGAAGACGTACCTTGTCCATCTGCGCTTTCACTCTTATATAGTATTGCCTGTCTCTTCTCAGAAGATTAAGTGGAGTAATAGTTATACCGTTCACATCCGCCATGGCCCCCTTCGCCTCATCAAAATCACTGAACGCCACCGGTTTTCCCCCATTCTCAGTAAATGAAACATAAAAGGTCTTCTTTACATTATCATACTTAATGGTGTGTTTTACTTTCAGATAGGATTCTTTTTTATCCAACCAGTATTTCCGTTCCTGGTACAGCTCCAACAAGAAAGTAAAAGTCGCAGGTATTCCGGCGAGGATAGCCTCTTCCATATCCTTTGTAAAACAATCAGTTACCCCAAAGTAAACCAACACATCATCAGCGGTATTCGTTACCAAAAAATTTGTTATCTTTGCTTCCATGCAATAAGATCTAACAGGCATAAGAAGCAACAAGAAAAATACCAGTAAAATACAAATATGCTTGGGCATTTAAATCCCTTAATAGCTTTTAGAATCCTTAAACCAATCAGGTCAAACGGTTAACTGCTACGATTATTATTTGCTTAACCAAATATGTTAAGAAACTGGGGAATAAAAAGCAAGTGCTATTTGAAAGAAGCAATACAAATTATTTTTTCTGATTTACTGCGGGTTAAATTAGGCGGGAATTGCATCCAAGACACTAAAAGTAGGGGCATTGATTGTTTCATCTATTCTTTTCTTTCCATCCAGATGATTTACTACCTTCCAACTTTCTTTGTTAGCAAAAAGCTTCTTAAGAAGTAGATTATTTAATCTATGTCCAGATTTATATGCTACAAAATGACCTATAATTGGTATACCCAGGAGAGATAGATCCCCAATAGCATCCAGGATCTTATGTTTAACAAACTCATCAGAAAACCTGAGTCCTCCTTTATTGATAATCTTCTTGTCATCCAGGACAATCGCATTACCCAAAGAACCTCCAAGAGCTAACCCCTTCGCCTGAAGGTATTCAACGTCTTTTATAAATCCAAATGTCCGCGCTGCACAAATATCTTTCTCATAAGTAACATCGGAGAAAATCATATGATATGATTGCTCACCGATCATCGGATGCTCAAAATCAATTTTGTATGTAATTTTAAATTCTGGAGATGGCCTGAGCATAGCCCATCCCTCTCCATCGGTTACGGAAAATGTTTCCTTTATTACAAGTAATTTTTTACATTTACCCTGAACTGTTGTTCCAACACTTTTTAACAGATTAACAAAAGGTAAGGCACTCCCATCCATAATTGGAACTTCAGATGAATCTAACTCCACAACAGCATTATCCACACCCATACCATTAAGAGCGGAAAGTAAATGTTCAACAGTTAAAACCTTCGTCCCATTAACTCCCAGAGTAGTAGCCAGTGTTGTATCGCACACGTTTCCCAAATCAGCTTTTACCATATTGTTTTCCGATAAATCATTACGAATAAAGACTATCCCAACATCGACTTCGGCCGGTTTTATAGTCATTTTGACCTTCCTGCCCGAGTGCAACCCGACACTTCTACAACATATTTCGCTCTTTACTGTCCTCTGTAAATACATGATATTTCCTATAAAACCAGCCTACCTTTTCTTTGACATATAGCAACAATCATACCAGACCTGATTATCATTACATTTAGGCAGTATCCTAAATATAAGTTACTAAAAATATAGCCTATTTTGTAAATGGGTCATTAACCGCAAAAAAAGCTTTGTTATTAAAGTGTATCTTTTTTAACACACTTTGATAACAAAGCTACCGTACTGATAATAATTCATATATATCGAAAAAAAATGAGACAAACATCCTGATAGCGACCCTTGCTCCCCCAGAAACTATGATCAAGGATAAAATCTTTCTTTTTCGCTATAGATACATCCGCAATACTGCTGTCTATATATATTGAGATCCTTGGATATTTTTATTCCTTCCTTCCAACCTTCACGGAAATCCTGATAGTAAAATTTGACTCCATATTCCTTTGCCAGATTCTCTCCGATATTTTTGATCATTTCGTGATCTTGAAACTTGCTATAGAGCAAGGTGGTCGTAAACCCCTCAAAACGTCCTCTCCTGGCGATATGGGCCAAATGTTTTAAACGGGAATAATAACAATACCTGCACCTCTCCTTTTCTCTGAATACAACATTTCTTAAAAATTCCTCCATCGGGTAGTCATCGGACCGGATCAGCCTCATCTTAACTGTATCTGAGTAATCTATCAGGGCATCAAGCCGCCTTTTGTACTCGAGATAAGGATGAATATTAGGATTATAAAAGAGTCCACAAACGTCATGGTCACTTTTTCTTAGAGTTTTCAACGGGTATATAGCACAGGGAGCACAGCAGATGTGGAGAAGTATTTTCATGATCTAAATCCGGTTTAAAGTTTCAGGTCTAAAGTTTAAGCTCCATAAATAATTCCCTTTTTAACTTGAAACTTTTAACTTAAAACTTGAAACTTGAAACTCATCCTCAGAATAATTCCTTTTGATTTTTATCAAACCACTTTTCCCCAAAATGCTCATAGGCAATCTTAGTGGCCACCCTTCCTCTCATTGTCCTCTGAAGATACCCTTCTTGGATAAGGTACGGTTCATAGACATCTTCAATAGTATCCCTCTCCTCACCTATCGCAGATGACAGGGTATCAATACCGGCCGGTCCCCCATTAAATTTATTAATTAAAGTCAACAATATCTTCCGGTCCATATGATCAAATCCTCTGTGATCGACTGCAAGCATCTCCAAAGCATCAATAGCAACCTTTCTGTTAATTAAACCATCTGCTTTAACCTGAGCAAAATCCCGTACCCTTTTGAGGAGACGGTTCGCTATACGGGGAGTACCCCGCGACCGGCCGGCTATCTCATAAGCCCCTTCCTCATCAAGCTCTACTGATAATATCTCTGCCGATCTTTTAATAACAATTGAAAGTTCCGCCGGGGTATAAAATTCAAGCCGGAAACTCATACCGAAACGATCACGAAGAGGTGATGTGAGAAGCCCTGCCCTTGTAGTTGCGCCTACTAAAGTGAATTTAGGAATTTCCAGCCTCATTGAACGTGCCGATGGTCCCTGACCGATAAGGATATCGATATTGTAATCCTCCATTGCAGGGTATAGAATCTCTTCCACAATATGGGAAAGCCTGTGAATTTCATCTATAAACAGGATACCATGCTCGTGAAGATTAGTAAGGATTGCAGCCAAGTCTCCCGGACGTTCTATAACAGGACCTGACGTAACCTTAATATCAACCTCCATCTCTCTTGCCATGATGTGAGCCAAAGTTGTTTTTCCCAGACCGGGAGGGCCATAAAGCAGCACATGATCAAGGGCCTCAGATCGTCTTTTGGCAGCTTCCATGAAGATGGAAAGGTTTTCCTTTATTTTTTCCTGCCCTACATATTCAACAAGGATTTGCGGGCGCAGTGATCGTTCATATCCATTTTCACCCTCGACCCTTGCTGGACTTACTACAGAATCTTCCATAACCATAAAATCTTCGAATTTATGGGGTCACTTCTACTTTATTTAGCTTGTTGATAGGATAAATTTTTTAACGCCTTTTTCAAAACAACTTCCAGAATTAATTCCCCAGAAGATTCATCTATCACTTTATCCAGAATATTACTAATAGTACTTTTTTTATAACCAAGGTTAATCAGTGCCGACAGCGCATCATCTCTAATCAACTCTTCTGAAACCTTGTCGTCACTGACAGGAGTTACCACTTCTCCCAATCCAAGCTTTACGATCTTTTCCTTAAGCTCAAGTATCATTCTTTCAGCCATCTTTTTTCCAACACCCGGTATACTTACAAGCCTGCCAAGATTTCCTGTAGAAACAGCGATAGCCAGTTCTTCTGCAGAAATACCTGAAAGAATGTTCGTTGCAAGCTTTGGTCCTATACCAGCAACCAAAATCATCAATTTGAAGATTTCCATCTCCTCAGTGGTATAGAAACCAAAAAAATTGATCGAATCTTTTTTTAAATGAGTATGGGTGTTTAAAATAACCGGCTGACCGGTATCGGGAAGCTCATAAAAGGTACTTAATGGAATAAATACACGGTATCCTACACCATTAACATCAATTATCGCATAATCAACGGACTTGTATATTAATATTCCCTTTAATCTTATAATCATTTAGGTGGATACCGCCTTTAAGAAGTTGGAATGACAGATAGCAACAGCTAAAGCATCCGAGGCATCCACTGGAGGCAATTCTGAAAGATTTAATATGGCTTTAACCATTTGCTGCACCTGGCTTTTTTCCGCCCGGCCATAACCAACAACTGCTTTTTTCACCTCAAGAGGGGTATAAGTATAGATCGGGATACTACTATGACAACCCACCAACATCACAACTCCTTTTACCTGCGCCTGCTTTATAAGGCTCTCAACATTTTTACCATAGAAAATATCCTCCAGCACCATAGCGTCAGGTGCAAAATCTTTAGCGACCTTTATTAAATCATCATATATTCTTGTCAAACACTTAGATAAGGGTTCACTTTTTATCCGTCTTATCTCACCATGTACAACTTCTGTAGTTCTGTCATGATCTTTTTCAATAATACCATACCCTGTGATATTCGTGCCGGGATCTACCCCTAAAATTCTCAATTCTCTTGGAAATCCCCCTTTTAGCCCTTAGCCAAAAACTCTACTGACTCAATTTCTCCATTATTTCATCCGGAATATCAAAATTAGCATAAACATTTTGAACATCATCACAGTCTTCCATTTTTTCCATAAGCTTCAGCATCTGTTCAGCCCCTTTACCATCCAACTTGACTGTATTCTTTGAAACCATACTTAATTGCGCCAGAACATATTTAAGTCCCGCATCATCAACAGCCTTTTTAACTACCTCAAACGAAGCTGGATCGGTAATAACCTCATATTCATTTTCTTCCTCCACGATATCCTCGCCACCAGCTTCCAGCACCAACTCCATTAGGGTATCCTCACTCACATCTTTTTTATCAAATATTAAACTCCCCTTTTTTTCGAATATCCAGGAAACACATCCATTTTCCGCGAGATTCCCACCATATTTTGAAAATACATGCCTTATTTCTGCCACGGTCCTCTTCTTGTTATCAGTCATAACCTCCACCAACACGGCTACTCCGCCAGGGCCATAACCCTCATAAATAACCTCCTCATATAACTCAGCACCCCCTATCTCACCTGAACCCTTCTTTATAGCCCTCTCCATATTATCTTTCGGCATGTTCTCTGCCCTTGCCGTCATGATAGCCTGCCTGAGTCTTGCATTTCCTTCCGGATCACTACCACCAAGCCTTGCCGCAAGGGTTATCTCCTTAATAAGCTTCGAAAAGATTTTTCCCCGTTTTGCATCTGCAGCACCTTTTTTCCTTTTTATTGTACTCCATTTAGAATGACCTGACATATAATCGCGTCTCCTATCAAAGAATTAAAGAGAAGTCAGTATTCAGGAGTCAAAGGGAGAAAGAATAGTTTCATTTATAACCTCTTTATTTTGGCTACTGATTTCTGACTTCTGAATTCTACACTTTGATAGATATAACACAGTCAAATACTTCCTGTAAAACAAAAAAACCCCTCCAAAATTGAAGGGGTTTTTTTACAAATTCGGCAGCGTCCTACTCTCCCACACAGTCACCCATGCAGTACCATCGGCGCTGGAGAGCTTAACTTCCGTGTTCGGGATGGGAACGGGTGGATCCTCTCCGCTATAGCCACCGAAAAATAATATGTATAAAACCGTGACAACTACATATCATAAATGCTCACAATATGAGACCAGATGCTAAAGAAATAAAATTATGGTCAAGCCTCACGACCGATTAGTATCAGTAGGCTGAATGCGTTACCGCACTTACACCTCTGACCTATCAACCTCATAGTCTCTGAGGGATCTTTAGTTTCGATGTCTCCATCGAAAGGGATATCTTATCTTGAGGTGGGCTTCCCACTTAGATGCTTTCAGCGGTTATCCCTTCCGAACATAGCTACCCAGCTATGCCACTGGCGTGACAACTGGTACACCATAGGTTCGTCCATCCCGGTCCTCTCGTACTAGGGACAGCTCCTCTCAAATCTCCTACGCCCACAACAGATAGGGACCGAACTGTCTCACGACGTTCTGAACCCAGCTCACGTACCGCTTTAATTGGCGAACAGCCA
>Ga0209121_10001195_pt1 | contig 27233 bp, 29 predicted proteins | sample Cruoilmetagenom3_FD_187292 | JGI IMG/M metagenome (GOLD analysis project Ga0209121, IMG submission 187292) | Oil polluted marine microbial communities from Coal Oil Point, Santa Barbara, California, USA - Sample 3 (SPAdes) (version 2) | ecosystem: Environmental > Aquatic > Marine > Oil seeps ...
AATGCTACAATCGAAGAAGCCACGATTGAAGATACCGCAGCTGAGGAAGCCGTGCCTGAAGTCGCTCTCGTTGAGAATGCTACAATCGAAGAAGCCACGGTTGAAGAAAACGCAACTGAGGAAAACGTGCCGGAAGTCGCTCTCGTTGAGAATGCTACAATCGAAGAAGCCACTATCGAAGAACGTGCGGCTGAAGCCGTCATAACCGCTGTACTGAAGGTAGACTCCGATGGCGACGGTGTAATCGACGAGACATTCGCCCGTGAGATGGCCGAAGGCTCTACCGCTCTCGATCTGCTTAACGAAACCACCGAGGTCGCCGTGACCTGGGACATGTACGGCGCGTTGGTGACCGGGATCGACGGCGTGATGACGAACTGGACCGAGGAAGGAACCTGGTGGAAGTTCGAGGTCGATGGTGAGGAGGCTCTCGTATATACCAGCAATTATGTGCTCCAGGATGGTCAGACGGTGACCATGACCTTTGCCGGTCTTGAAGAGGGAACGGCCCACGAGCTTGCTAATGAGGAACCGGTAGCTGAGGAACCTGTCGTTGAGGAACCTGCGCCCGCGGAACCTGCAGCTGAGGAACCCGCCGTTGAGGAACCAGCGCCCGCGGAACCTGCAGCTGAGGAACCCGCCGTTGAGGAACCTGTCGTTGAGGAACCTGTCGTTGAGGAACCTGCACCTGAAGTCGTCATAACCGCTGTACTGGAAGTAGACTACGATGGCGATGGTGTGATCGATGAGACGTTCACCCGTGAGATGGTCGAAGGCTCCACCGCTCTCGATCTGCTTAACGAAACCACCGAGGTCAGCGTGACCTGGGATACGTACGGCGCGTTGGTGACCGGGATCGACGGCGTGATGACGAACTGGACCGAGGCCGGAACCTGGTGGAAGTTCGAGGTCGATGGTGAGGAGGCTCTCGAATATACCAGCAATTATGTGCTCCAGGATGGCCAGACGGTGACCATGACCTTCGCCGGTTCTGAAGCGGGTGCTGCACACGTGGCAGAAACGTCAGAGGACCTAGTGACACCCGACGGCGAGATGCAGGAGGACAATATATCCGAAGGCAACGAGACCATATCTGAGGTCTAGTAAACACCTAATATCAATATCAGATTCAGATAAAACGTTGAAGAGCGGATACGTCCGGCATCTGCTCTTCGACTCCATTAACGTCCTGCTTTTTTTTTATAATCTTTTTCACCGAACGGTTGGGTCTCTTCGTATCCAGGATCGTGAACGTGGGCATAATCGAGGAGTGTGACAAAAGGTTAAGGTTCGAGGTCGTTTGCGCCGTGGCCCCCACCCACAGGTTCTTGGATGCAGGTTCACGGACTACGAAGATACCTCGTAGGTCACCACGACACGAGATATCACCTCGACCATACCCGATCCCTCTGTGCGGGTCGCTCTGTTGGTGTTATGATACATATGAGGAGACGGCCATTCAAAGGCGTTCATCATCCACGGTCCGAACGAGTCCCAGTCGGTGTATCGGCAGCGTACCCGAGGAGGCGACGGCTCGAAGATATCCACGGTCTTGCCCAGCTTCAACCCTGCAGCATACGCTAGTTCTTCTGCGTTATATCTCGCGTCTTCGACGGCCTTCCTGCGCGCCCGGATCATCGCGGGCCCGGCGTCGCTGAGTCCATACCCGGTGATCTCAACGCTGGCATTCTCTGCCTCTGCCGTCTCCAGGCACCTCTCCAGCATCTTGTCGTCTTCCGTACTCAGCCTGATCGTAACCTGCTCCGTGATCCGGTTTGTGACATCCTGCGCGACGATCTCAAAGTTGGTATCGTTGTAGGTCCTGGTGTAGGTCCGGATGGTCTGGACGCTTCTGCCGCGTCCTGGCAGTATACAATCTCTATCGAGACCGATGTTGACGAGGGTCTCTATGGTTCTGTTCAAATCTTCGGCGTTCTTCGCAGAGGCAAAAGATACGTTCTCATCGGTGCTCACCGCGCTGACGGTGACAAAGACCGTATCTGCCGGGACGATGACTGTGCCCTCACCCCAGACGGTCAAGGTGAATGTATCCTCGGCCGCGACGGCTGGGATAATAAACGTGAGCGCGAGCGCGAGACTCAATAATATTGCCATGCTCTTCATGACGTTCCCCCGATAACCATCGTCGTAACAGGCCTTAAAGGATACGGTTACGCCAGTGGGTGCCAGCCATTCATATCATCGAAATGTAGCATCGGTCCGGAGAGAAGATCACCTTTGCCGTGGCCAAATGATAGACGCTTACGCTGGACGCCTACCTTCCTGAGGCGGCTGACCCCCGCTCGACCGCCATCTTGATTCATGGAGGCTACTGGCAGATCGACGATAAGAGATAAGATGCCAGACAGAGAGGATGGCTGGCGGGCCACGGCTCGTCATAACGAAAGTTATATATCGTATTCACCTCACCAGTAAATCCGCCAATTTTGGCACACTTGGAGGAATTCGTAATGCCGGCTGTAGTTGATAGAGATGAGTGTGTAGGTTGTGGAACCTGCGTCGAGGAGTGCCCAGAAGAGGCGGTCACCTTGGACGACGAGGAGATCGCAGTCGTAGACGCAGACAAGTGTACAGAATGTGGAACCTGTGTGGAGTCTTGCCCCTCCGAAGCGATTACCATACCAGAATAATCGCAATCTTTTTTTTTGTTAATTTTTTAGTTGGGGAGGGGCATGAAACTCAGACTTGGAATCGTTGCCGCTCTGGCGTTTTTACTCGTATTCTCAGGTCAGATCGCATATCTTTTGACCGAGTGGCGCTGGTTTGGATCGGTGGGGTACACCGACATATTCGCTACCATCATCGAGACCAGGCTGGCCCTATTCTTTGCCGCCGCCCTGATCTTCGGAGTGTTGAGCCTGCTTAACCTCAGCAGGATAGCTGATCGACCCAAGTACCTGATATGGATCGTTCTTTTACTATCGATCATATTCGGTCTCGTGATGCAGTTTGGGTGGGAGACGCTTCTGCTGGCCCTCAACTACCAGTCATTCCATCTACAGGACCCCCTATTCCAGAAGGACGTGGGGTTTTACGTATTCACCCTTCCCTTTCTCCGGTTCGTCTGGGGTGCGATCTTCGTTACGGTTCTGATCAATCTGATCATCACCGCAGGGGTCTACCTGGTGGACCAGATGGACGCCACCCTCCTCAGAGACGAACCCAAGGAGTTCGCGGAGATGATACCGGGCAAGGTCATAGCGCACATCTCCGCCCTCGTGGGTGTACTCTTCCTCTTACTATCGGTCCATTACTTTCTGGAGCGGTTCGACCTCCTCTACTCCTCCACCGGCGTGGTATATGGGGCGGGTTACACCGACATCCACGCCCAGCTACCCGTACTGAACCTTTACGTTGGTGTGGCCCTCTTGATGGCCATCGTCTTATTCGCCTTCGCTACAGGGTGGAAATCCCGCCAGGCTCTGTTTCTGGTGGGCATCCTCTTGGTCGCTACCGCCGCCTTCGGGGCGGTCTATCCGGCAGCGATTCAGCAATATAAAGTCGCGCCCAACGAGATCACGATGGAAGAGCCCTTCCTGGTCCACAACATCGGGTATACGCTGCGCGCCTACGGCCTGGAAGACGTAGACGAGATAGCGTTTCCCGTGAGCTACAACCTGACCAGAGACGATCTTCTGGCGAACAACGCTACCATAGATAACATCCGCCTCTGGGACTGGAGACCTCTCCTCAAGACCTATAAGCAACTCCAGGAGATCAGGCTCTACTACGAGTTCTTCGATGTAGACGTGGACCGTTACACCATCGACGGCAAGAAAAGAGTGGTTATGCTCTCTCCCAGAGAGCTCTCCCAGCAGCAGCTTCCGGATCAGGCCAAGACCTGGCTGAACCAACATCTGGTCTACACCCACGGCTACGGGATCTGCATGAGCCCCGCCAACGAAGTGAGCCCGGGCGGTCTGCCCGAGTTCTACATCAAGAACCTCCCCCCGGAGTCGTCCGTCGGAAATATCACCAGGCCCGAGATCTACTACGGTGAAGGACAGAAGGACTACGTGGTGGTCGATACCGACCTGGAGGAGTTCGACTATCCTCTCGGTGACGAGAACGTTTATACCACCTACAACGGCACCGGTGGGATGAAACTCGACATGCCGACCCAGCTTCTCATGAGCTATCGGCTGGGAAGCCTAAAGATCCTGATCACCGATTACATAAGCGATCAGAGCAAGATCTTGATCCACCGCAACGTTCTGGAACGGGTCAATAACATCGCGCCCTTCCTGGCCTATGATGACGACCCCTACATGGTCTTCGCAGAAGGTCGGCTCTACTGGGTGATAGACGCCTATACGATCACCGACCGCTATCCTTACTCAGAGCCCGTCGGCAACTTCAACTACATCAGAAACCCGGTCAAGGTCACGGTGGACGCCTACAACGGAAGCGTCAGGTACTATGTGGTGGATGAAGATCCTCTGCTGAATGCCTACATCTCCATCTTCCCGGACCTATTCTTGCCCGTCGAGGCTATGCCCGCCGAACTCCTGGCCCACATAAGGTACCCCGTCGACCTCTTCAGGATCCAGGCGGACGTCTATAGAGACTACCACATGACGGACCCCCAGGTCTTCTACAACCGGGAAGATACCTGGGATATACCGAATGAGATATACCAGGAAAATGTGCTGCAGCCGGTGGAACCCTACTACGTGATCATGAGGCTTCCCGATACCGAGAGCGAGGAGTTCATACTGATACAACCATTCAGCCCCCGTTCCAAGAACAACATGATCGCCTGGATGTGCGCCAGGTCCGACATGCCGGAGTACGGCCACCTGATGGTCTTCAAGTTTCCCAAGGATAAGCTGATCTTCGGTCCCCTCCAGGTGGAAGCGAAGATCGACCAGGACACCAAGATCTCCGAGCAGCTCACCCTCTGGAGCCAGAAGGGGAGCAGGGTCATCAGAGGCAACACCCTGGTCATACCCATCGAGAGCAGCCTGGTCTACATAGAACCGCTCTACCTCCAGGCGGAGAACAGCGAGTTTCCAGAGCTGAAACGGGTGATCGCGGTCTACGGTGATCAGGTGATCATGGATGATAGGCTCGAGGGTGCCCTGGCTCAGATATTCGGAGAGGAGCCTGCAGAAAAGACGGGACAAGAAAAGGAGAAGGCTGAGCTGGAGACGGGAGAGCTGATCAAAAGAGCAGTGGCCCACTACGATAGGGCCCAGGATTACCTGCGCACCGGGAACTGGTCAGGTTATGGAATAGAGATAGAGGAGCTGGGCCAGACCCTCGGGGTCCTGGAGGAGCGGTCCAGGTCATCGATCGGCGGTTGAGGGTCTGAGGGTCTCGATGCTATCTTTCGGGTCGTCTCTCAGCAGGATATGACCATCGCCGTCCGATACCACCTCGTAGAAGCTGTCCCAGTCCAGGGTGGTGGAGACGCATCCCGACCTTGTGAGAGGCACACCGATGGCAGGTATGCCGTAGAGGTGGCATAGGTCGATCCCCTCTTTGATCTCCATCATGCAGCCCACCCCGACGATGGCCTGTGGCCGATACTTCTTGATCATCCTCTTTATGAAGCTGGACCCGGGGACGACGAAGAACCGGTAACCTCTTTCTTCGCAGAAGAGCTTCGCCTCGCCTATGCCGCAGCGACCGCAGTTCACGCACATTATCCCTTCCGGGGTGAGCTTCGCCGGACAGTCGACGCTTCGGAGGCACTGGGGCATGAAGACTGACCGGTCCTCAGGGTCGATCTCCAGGAACTTCTTGGAGTTGATGTAATTTCTCAGCCTGACCCCTACCAGGTCCACAATGGATTCGTCTGCCTTGTAGACCCTGAAGAGGTACTTGATTACGCTCTCTAAGAGGATGACGAAGATCAGGGTGGGCCTGGCCATGAAGATGCGACCCGTCTTGAAAGAGTGGCCTATCATGACCGCCGTCACCACGGAGACGATGAGGATCACTACCCCCAGAACGAAGACGGCCTCGCCCAGCAGGTAGAATACCTGGTCCATGAAGGCAGGAAGCATAACAAAATGTATGCGGGTTGGTATATAAATCAGTTTCCTGGCGGTGATGCAGGGTACACGGACTCGATCTGAACATTGTGGATCGAACTCGGAAAAGAGGCATAGCGCAAGTTTTTTATCGCATGTAACGGTGGTGGTCCTGCCTTTGTCTTTTATCTGAGATAATAACGAGGATTTTATATGGCCAGGATGCATACCAGAAAAAAGGGGTCGTCCGGATCGAGACCGCCTTTCAGAAAGGCACCGCCCGAGTGGTGCGATGTGAGCGAAGAAGAACTCGAAAAACACATTATGAGGCTTCACGACAGCGGCATGTCCACAAGCATGATAGGACTCGTACTGAGAGACCAGTACGGGGTTCCCAGCTCTAAGCTAGTACTGGGAAAGAGGATCACCCGATTTCTGAGCGAGAAGGGCGAGGTCCAGGATATCCCCGAAGACCTTACCAACCTTATGCGGAAGGCGATCAGGGTTAGGAAGCATCTGAGAAACAACAACAAAGACATTCATAACAAGCGATCGTTGCATCTGACAGAGAACAAGATCAGAAGACTGGCAAAGTACTATCGCAGGACGGGAAAGCTGCCAGAGGACTGGCGGTACAAGCCCGAGACCGCTGAGATGCTCGTCACATGAAACGGTTGGAGAAGCTGGCAGAGGCTGCTGCCAGCGCGCTCTTGCGGTGCGAGAGCGTCCGGGTGATATCCCACAACGATGCCGATGGGATAGCCTCTGCGGGCTTGATCTGCATCGCCTTGAAGAGAGCAGGCATACCCTTCCACGCCACATTGGTCAAGAGACTCGACGAGTCTGTGCTCGACATGGTCGAGCCGCCGGTGGTCTTCTGCGATATGGGGAGCGGCAAGCCAGACCTGATCTCCAGCCTGGATGGCGATGTTTTTGTCTTCGATCATCACCGGCCTGTGGGCGAGCTGGACTGCATCCACGTGAACCCCCACCTGGTGGGGGTGGACGGGGCCTTCGAGCTGAGCGCATCGGGGGCCGTCTACTCGGTAGTCCGCCAGATGGGCGATAATGTCGATCTGGCGGGGCTGGCTCTGGTGGGCGCCCTGGGTGACAGGCAGATGATGATCGGGGCCAACCGTGTCATACTCGATGAGGCGGTGGACGCCTCTGTGGTAGAAACCCGGCAGGGGCTGAAGATGGAAGACGGCCCACTGGATCTGGTTCTGGAGATGTCTCTCGATCCTCTCCTGGACATAACGGGCGATCTTGGGAAGGTCCGGGAGTTCCTGGACGAGGTGGGCGTCCATGGAGACCTGCCTCACCTTGAGGGCAAAGACCTCTCCAGGATCGCAACCGCCCTGGTGCTCAAGATTCTAATGCAGAATAGCTTTGCTGCGGACTCCGTCGTCGGGGAGACCCTTCGGCTGAGAAAAGAGATCGTGGAGAACGCCTTCGAGTTCATGTGGATCCTGAACTCCTGCGGTAAGACGGGCGAGACCGGTCTTGGACTTTCCCTCTGCATGAGAGATGGCAGGGTGCTGGACGAGGGCAGGAAGCTGACCGCAGATTACAAACGCGAGATACTCTCGGAGATCGTGCTCTTCCAGGAACGCCTGCAAGAGACCGAGCACATCAGGTACGCGATCATGGACGACATAGAGTCCACGGGCATAGTGGCAGGTCTCGGGATGAGATACCTTTATACGGACCGGCCCATTATAATCCTCAACAGGACTAAAGATCTGGTCAAAGTGTCCGCCCGCGGGAACAGGTTCCTGATCCTCCACGGCCTGGACCTCTCGATCGCCCTGAAGAAGGCCGCCGAGAGCGTGGGCGGCGGCGGTGGCGGTCACAACGTGGCCAGCGGGGCTGCCGTTCCTCCTGGAAGAGAGGAGGAGTTCATCCGCTGTGTCGACCAGATCGTCGCCGGACAGTTGAAGCTCCGGTCTTGAGGCAAAAGAATGATGCGAGCGAGGATGGTCTTTTCGGGAGAGCATGCCGGAGATGTTGCCAGGTCACTGGACCCCGACAACCTGCCCGATATGGAGCTGGAGCAGTCGGAGGAGGAGTTCAGGGTGGAGTTCTCCGTAGAGAAGATAGGAACTCTGCTGGCGACCGCCGACGACCTTCTCATGAACATAAAGATAGCTGAAGACGTTTTGAAGAGAGAGGATGGGCAAATGAGGTTCCACTTGGTGGCGAGCTTCAGGCTCAGCGCCGATGCCAAAGACGCTGAGGAGGAGATCGCGGATTTCTTCGATGGTGCCGGCGAGATATTGCAGAAGGGTGCCGGCGAGGGGCAGGGTTCGAAGATAGTCGGATGGGAGCTGTCCGGGGATAAGATCCGTCTGGATATAAGGAGTGACAGGTACGTCCGCGCTCACGACGCGGTCCTGAGGTTGAGAAGACCACTGGCCACGATTCTGGGCAAGAAGTACCGGGTGGGGATCCGGGGTCTGGACGTGGAGAAGTTCGAGATCGAGGTGGTGTCTAAAAAGACCATACCCCACAAGATCCCCTACGTCAAAGAGATCGAGCACCGGGAGGGCGTATTGAAGCTGATCCTGGATGTGGGCGAGGCTGAAGGCCAGATCGGCGAGCCTGAGCTGAAGAATAACGTCCCCGACAGGATAGTCAACCTCCTGGACGATAAGCTCCAGGAAGGTTACGGCGGCAAGACCGAACACTGGGAGCTCCTCTGGGAGAGCGCTCCCCGGATGCCCAGGTTCGAGAAAGACCCCACGAAAGAGATGGTCGACCGGGGATGGATCAAGCACGGGTCCAGCCGGGGACAGTGGATCTACGGACCCCAGGCTACACATCTATTCAGGGTGCTGGAGAAGATCGTCATGGAGGATATCATAGAGCCTCTGGGCTACCAGGAGATGATCTTTCCCAAGCTGGTGACCTGGGACGTGTGGAAGAAGAGCGGTCATGCCCAGGGGGTATATCCCGAGATCTACTACGTCTGTCCTCCAAAGACGAGGGATCCTGTGCACTGGGAGGAGGTTATGGACTACTATAAGGTCACAGGCGAGGTTCCCACGAAGCTGATCAAGGAGAAGATCGGCGAGCCCATAGGGGGGATGTGTTACGCTCAGTGTCCGCCCTCGTGGGTCTTCTTCCAGGGAGGGACATTGCCCAACGACGCCCTGCCGATCAAGATCTTCGACCGCTCCGGGACCAGCCACCGGTACGAGAGCGGGGGCATCCACGGGATCGAGAGGGTGGACGAGTTCCACAGAATCGAGATCGTCTGGATGGGGACCTCTGAGCAGGTCAAGGAAGAGGCGGAGAAGCTGAAGGATCGCTACCATAAGATCTTCGAAGAGATCCTGGAGCTGCACTGGCGCATGGCCTGGGTTACACCCTGGTTCATGGCTCAGGAAGGAAAGGCGGGTCTCTCCGAGCTGGAGGAGGCGGGAACCATCGATTATGAGGCGCTCCTTCCCTACAACGGCGACTGGCTCGAGTTCCAGAACCTGAGCAACAACGGCTACAAGTATCCCAAGGGGTTCAACGTCAAGGCCCAGAGCGGGAAGCAGCTCTGGAGCGGCTGCAGCGGCGTCGGCCTGGAGAGGTGGGCCAGCGCTTTTCTGGCGCAGAAGGGACTGGACGTCGAGAACTGGCCGGAGGCTTTCCGGACGAGGTTCGGCGAGATGCCGGAGGGGATAAGGTTTCTGTGAGGGCAGCAGTGCTGGGCCCACAGTATCATCTGCTTTCTCATGTAAATGGCGATCTGTAATGCCTATCGAAATCCGAGTAGAATTGGCACCAAAGTTCGATAGCCTAGAGAAGTCCCCCAATACGAATTAATAAAAATAATGGGACTGTTTTACATATATGTTATGTTATCCAGATAAAAGATGGCACCGTCTGGATTATCGTCCCCCTCTATATAAAATCTGAAGAGCCCATTTATATGTGAGCGGTCGCATCTTCTCAGATCGAATTCATATTTTGTCCAGGAATCTGATAGCTGCTCCGGCCTGCTCGCGTATGCAGAGTCGGTTAATCCGCTCGCATCGGGTACATCGTATCCATAGCCGAAAGATACATTCTCGCCGCCACGAGCTCCCTTCGCATAGAACACCAGCTTCTCTTCCCCCCTCAGATCCAGACCCACGCCCCGGTTTCTCCTCCAGTCGCCGGTGGCCTGGATATATAGGCCTGTCCAGTCCTCCGATCCGTCGTAGGATATATTTGCACATATGTCACCGCTTGAAGGGTGCTCCGTGGAGAAAGGGTCTACAGTCAGGGATGTGTCACCGGAGCTACCCATGTACCCCGACCAGGGATACTTCAGGGGTAGCTCGTCGTATACGACCTCCTCGGCGAGCGCCGGAGAGATGCCCAGTACCATAATCAATGCGGCCGCAGCCAACAGGTTTTTCCTCATCTCTATCCCTCACTCTCTTATCCTCAGCGTATAACTTATTCAAGTTAAAGTTTCACATCGAGCTTTGGCCACCCCGATCGATATGATGTTACATTCTTCTGGGTTCGAGCAGACCACCGCGGCTATGTTATGATGAAAGGCTCATCGATCTCCTTTGTGTAGGTACAAATCGAGTCAGCATCGTCGTCCACCCTTCCGCGGCAGTGGGCCTCGTCCCTGACCTCCACCCGGATCGAGTTCTCTCCCACATCCTCTTCTGACGTCACCCAGAACCAGTAGTTGCTTGGTCCCCAGCCGGTCATGTTAGCATAAGCGGTGCCGTTTGGCCCCCTTATATAGAACTTATAGTATATATCATCTTCATCGGGATCTACCGCATTAACGGTGAACATTATTCTCCCCCGGCGGGCTGGGGGCTGGGTCTGTGTGGGGTGATGCTGTTTATACTCGGTCCCCTGTTCTCTGGATTGAGTAGAAAGAAATCCTTACAGTAGCGGGGTGGTGGTAGTACGGTCTCGGGCCCAGCTATTCCGTCCTTCACGATGGTGGATCCCTCGTCCTCCACGATGGCGCATATATGATTCAGACCAGCGTCAGCCGGCGTTGTCAGCTATCTCCATCGATTTCTGGTACCATGCTGCTGAGTAAAAGACTGATTACCGGTTGCCGGACTACTCCACACAAAAGTGTAATAGATCGTATCGTTTTCGGGGTCGACTGCCAGGGCGGTCCAGTTGACGGTGTCGCCCACCGTGCCCGGCGACACGCTGTCTGGTGACAAACAGTGGATTTCTGGCGGCAGGTTCACACTACAGAGAGCCAATACTCCGAGGCCGATGAAGAGCAGGCCGACGATGATGCATTTTTTGCGCTGCTTTTCGGTAAGATCGGGAAACGAGGAATGGGTATGGGCTCTGATAAAGGCTGGTACCAGCCTGTAGAAAATGGCCAGCAGCAGTAAGAGTACCGCCAGTACTATACAAACTATACAAACTATGTACGATACAAACTATACAAACTATGTACGCCAGGAGTGCCGACTCTAACACATATACTATGAACTCCAACATTTCCATCCTCAACCTCTCCAGTCCGATCGGCTGGGAGAACTCGGACTGCGTCGAATAGTGATACCATAAAATATAAACAACTTACCCTCATCCAGCTCGGAGAGACCTGTAGTTCGCCCTCAGATACCACAATGATCGAAGACATAGATAAAATATTTTTCATCCCGAGCTGCCATCACCTCCCGGTTAGCGTCTACGATGATCTGGAGGCCATCTCTCGACCGCAGCAGTCTCGATCGACGTTTCCTTGCCTTTACTCGTCTTAAAGAGAGAACCAACTTTGAACACATGCCAATACCTTCTTCGATCATCTCGAACTATGTTATTACCTCTTTTAACCTCTCTATAACGTCTTCTGCCGTCTTTAATACTTCGCCCACCTCCTCTTTTGAATATGATGGAATATGTCCTGGCGGATAACGTTCTTCATAATAGAAACCTGTTAATTTTCTTCCAAAGTCTAAGTAGCCTTCAAAAGTATTATCAAAGTCCATCGACTCTGTTATAAGCATTTCAAGATCATGAATCTTCTTTAATTCCCAACCATTGTAAATGAGAACGCCTTTAAGGTATTTCTCAACAGCCCGATGAATATGAAAGAGAATGGCATCAAAATATTTTTCTTTATCAAAGAGAAGCTTTGCCACTTCTAAGTTCTGTTCTCCTCTCTCAAACCACTCTTTAACGATTCTTTCTTTCATAAATCATCTCCCCTTTTGTGATGATCTCTTTCACAAAGTCATCGCCCATCCCGAGTCTTTCTTTTAGTTCTTTTGGTGTATAAACCAAGGGTGAGACTGGGATTTTTAATTTTGGGTTGTATATGATCCTTTTAACTTCAACAAAACGATCAACCCTCCTTTTTTCTGTCTCTTTGACGATCAGAAGGTCTATATCGCTGTCTTTTGTAGGATTGCCATATGCGTAAGAGCCGAATAAGATGATCTTTTCTGGCTTATACTTCTCCTTTAACACCTCTACGATATCGTTAATGGCTACCGCAGAATGTTTTGGAAGAGCTTCGATATCCTTAATATATGCGTTGAATGTCATTTTCACATTTTCCTGATAAAATCTCTTCTCAATTTTTTCTCTCTTGTATCATCTTACAAATCTCCTGGCGTTTCAAAGTATATTCTAAAAATTCTATCTCCAAATTTGCTATGCCGATCCATATCTTCGCGTCACTTCCTCCATGCTACAGCCTTCCACAACTGCGATCTCTTCAGGTATAAGCCCATATAACCCATAAACCCCCTATCAATCTCTCTATCCGTCTTCTCAATCTCTTTCTCTCTCTTCCCAACCTCCTCCAGATAAACCTCCATCATCTCAGCGATCACTTTTCTGTTTTCCTCCTCATGCTCACCGAATCTTGGGATTTTAACCCTCAAAACCCGCTCATAGATATTATCCCTTTTCCCAATTTACCTGGAGTTATGTACTCCTTTATGCTGTAATACAGAAACTTTCGTGGTTTTTCATCTTCGAACCTGTACCTGAAGGCACGGACGTTTTTAATCGGCATCTCCTTTCCCTTACGAGTCTTGAAGAGATAACCAACCTTGAATACGAGCCACTTACCCTCCTCGATGATCTCAAATTCTTTGATCTTACCTTCGATCTTATTGGTCGGTCTGCCGTAATGATCTTTTTTGAAATTCTTTATTCTTCTCCCAATAGCTTAAACACATCCTTAGTTTTTTCAATAAACGCCTCTCCATCATTCAAAATTTCTTCGGCCTCTTCTTTTGTGATTTTTGAAACCACGCCATAATCGGCCTCTTCTCTATCTTCCTGTGCAGTTGCAAGCGCTTTTGCATATACCATATCCAGATAACCTTTATTTACAAATTCTAGACCTATTTGTGTTATTGTACCTCTATGTGTCTTTGGATATATCTTTTTAAAAACTAATAACGCCCTTGCAGCAAAAAACATCGCATAATACGCCCTACTTACCGAATCCGAATAATAACCATTCTCAAATAAGAACTTTGCGACTTCTAATTTCTCAAAGCCTCTTTCGAGTAAGGCTTTCGATTCATGCAAGTGCGGTACCCTCCTTATTTATCTCCTGTAAAAATCCGGTATCTCTTAATTCGATCGATTCTTCTTCGCTCAATGTTTTAACTGAGATGTATATGCCATATTTTAAGAGAAAGGATATGACATCATCCATTATTACCCTTCTAACTCTAAATCGATCACCACTGGCACAGACCACCAGCAGATCAATGTCAGATTCTGGTGTCATCTCGTTCCGTGCAACCGAACCGAACAGGATAACCTTCTTTATTTTATTTGGGTACTTCTTCATTATCAGGTCTGCAAATTCTTGGGCAATTTGTTTTGGGTGCATGAATTAAACCTCGATTGATCTTTTATCGTTAAAATTATCTTCTGGTTCCAAGTTTTTTTTTCTACAATATCAAAGAAGTTTTTAGCCCTGTTACCCCTAAAATTTCTCGGATTTGCGATCAAAAACTTTTTAGCCTCTTCACGACCCTTAGCCTTGTATAGTTGCTTATAAAACTCCATCAATAACAAATCTGGTATATCCCTTGGTAGATCTCTTGTACAGTCTATTGCACTTACTATGTCCAAAGCAGAGACATAAAGATCCTTTGCATACTCTCTTCCATATCCCCTGTATTTCGCAACGCTTACTTTTTTCTCTCTCACGCCCTTTTTAACCCTAATCTTAAGATCTTCGAACTCCTACGATATATTTCTTCCCTTTGCTTTCCACATATCTGCAGCCAAATCCAATGCGTTTACCAGCTCCGTTGCAACATTTTTAACCTTGTGTTAATTTCGTTTTCGTCGTATATAATTATTCATCTTCCACCACCCTTATTTCCTCCTCACTCAACTCATAAAGCTCATAAACCTGTCTGTCAATCTCTCTATCCGTCTTCTCAATCTCCCGCTCAAGCTGCTCTCTTTTCTCAACCTCCACCAGATACGTTCCCATCAGATCATCGATCACTTTTCTGTTTTCCTCCCCATGCTCACCGAATCTTGGAACCCTAATCCTCAAAATTCTTTCGTAAATATTTCCTTTTCCCAGTTTGCCTGGAGTTATGTACTCCTTTATGCTGTAATACAGAAACTTTCGTAGTTTTTCATCTTCGAACCTGCACCCAAAGGCGCGGACGTTCTTAGTCAGCATCTTCTTTCCTTTATTAGTCTTGAAGAGATAACCAACCTTGAATACGAGCCACTCACCCTCCTCGATGATCTCAAATTCTTTGATTTTACCTTCGATCTTATTGGTCGATATGCCGTAGTGGTTTTTGAGGACTTCTTTATCTTTAATCGGTAATTTATCGATGTAATCTTTGAGCGTGGTGTCTTTTGTGCGTGGATGAAGATCGATATAACGGGAAAAGTCGGTGTTTATCTCATGAAATTCTTTGTTGAGAGCGATCATGCGGTCTACAAGCTCGATGAAGGGTTTTTGTTGTGAGGAGGAGGCTGGTTTGATTGGAAGCTTTTCGAGATTTACTATTCTTACCTGGGCATACGTACGTCCTATCTCAGGAACCAACAATCTGTAATAATAATTGAGCAACTTGGAATTTAGCAATGCAAGCAGATATTTGGTAGAATATAAATCATTCGATGGTAAAATAAGATGAGTGCTGTCGAGAGTGTAATACTGTTCATCGTCGTATGTGGCGATTATTCGATCACCTGTTTGGCGCAATACGATCTTTTCCTTTGTTAAAAATATTCGTTCCTGTCTTGCACCATCAAGAAATTTTTGATCATAAAGCACATATCGCTGGTTAAATTTCTTGAAATATCTATAGATATCCTTTCCGATAAGTAATCTTTTATGTTTGTTGGTTGTTTTTTCATTAGAAATAAATCTAGCATTGTTCCCAGTTTTAATCCCATCTTTCAATTCTGTTATTTCAAACAAAGACACACAATCCATTTTAACTCTTTTTAAGAACAATATGATACTTTTTTTCAAATAAAACATATTTTCGGGGTTTTCTTCATAAAGAATCTGTTCAATTTTATCAATTTCTTTTAAAATATGACTGCCTGAGTTGGCTAGTTCATATTCAAAAGTTCTAATGCGATTGTTCTGTCTCTGCTGAGAGATTCCATTCTTTTCAAGAGTTATTATTGTACTATTTCCAAGTTCTGCGTCTCGGAACGCACCTCCTGGAATATTAACAATGCTTTTAATTTTACATTTTTCCAAAATCATCCTCCTCAACTTAATATATGACTTAACCGTGAGAAAACTGTCTGGGATAATAAAAGCAAGCATTCCGGACTTATTAATTAAATTCAAACTATTTTCCATGAACAATGAGAAGGTGTTCATTTCCTTTCCAATGGCATGGAACGTTCTTTTGAAAAATATACGTTGATATTTATCTATCATAGCGGTTGAAACATAAGGCGGATTTCCGATCACCACATCAAACCCACGCTCATCATCTGGCTTGCTCTCATGAAAGATCCCGCTGAACTCCTCCCAGTTGAACGGCCTCTTCTCCCTCCAATTCTCCCCAAAATACTTTTCCAGCTCCTCCTCGCTCCCTGTGATCAGCGAGTTCCCAACCCTGATATTCTCATCCAGGATCAATGGCAGCTTCTCGTTGGGCCTCAATGCCTTCAGCATCAGGTTAACGGATGCGATCTCTGCTGCCTGCCTATCTAAATCAACCCCAAAGATGTTGTTCTTTAATATTTTCCTCTCGATTCCTTTGAGTTCTTCACATCTCAACGCTTCTACGTCAAGCTTCAGTTGATTTCCACTTGATTTGATATACTCCCTGATTTTCTCATCTTTTTCTCTTCTTATCCGCTCGTTCTCCTTCTCATAATACTCTTTGAAATAATCAAACGCCTTTATCAAGAATGAACCGGATCCACATGCCGGATCGAGTAACTTTATCTTCTCAACCTCTTCAGGAGTTTTGTTCTTTAGAAGCTCTCCAAGCGTATTTTTGATGATGTAATCGACCACATAAGGTGGGGTATAATATATGCCAGATTCTTTTCTCGTCTCCTGGCTCGGTCTCAAATTGAGCGTTCCGTCATCCTTCAAATAAAGCGTGTGCCCGAGATACGTCTCATAGGTATTGCCAAGGATATCGAAATCAAACTTTCGAAAGGACATCTGGTTCATCTGGTAGACGATCGTGCCCAGTATTTCATCACTCATCTTCACCTTTTCACATATGTGTCCCCTCTCGAATATCTTGCCATCGTGAACCTCGTTGAACCTATCAAAGAGAGCCCTGTCTGCAAAAAGAGAATCGACAATGGAATTGTATGATGGCGACAGCTTCCAGTCGTCGTACTTCCGCTCTAGAATATTTGGATCTTCTAGGACTAAATTGTCCTCTGCCCACCTGGCGATAACTAACCGATCTAAAATCCTCTGTACCGCATCTTTCAATCTTTCTAGGTCCAGTTGCCCGTTTTCATTCTTAAGAGCATCGTTATCTTTGTTTCTCTCGTAGATATCATTCGCGAGCATAACCCGCCACTTATCCAACTGCTTTAAAAACTCCAGATCGATATCAGGCCTCTCCTTCCTCTCTGCAAGCCTATCGATCCTGCCTGTTGCGACCGCATCCTTCGATAGATAAAGAAGCTCGCCGATCCGATCCGTATAATCGTATACCGACTCAAAATCAAGTGCTGCCAGACCTGTTCTGGCATTAAAGACCCTGAGCTTCTCGAAGTTTGTGAGAATTGCCCATTTAGCATCTTTCTTTGCAGCATAAAGGATAGCCTGCCGTTCTTCGAGCAGCCAGTCAGCATCACCCCGCTCACTGATATGCAGGATGCCACCAAATCGCTTCGCCTCAATGAAGATAACAGGTTTTCCATCTATCTTTAGGGCAACATCTGCCCTTCCACCATCCTTTATAGAATACTCCCTGTCATACTCCTCCGGGTTTGATATGTTCCATCCCAGAATCTCAAATAGCGGATCGATGAAGTCTGCCCTTACATTTGCCTCGCTGAGATTCTCGATCCAGGATCTGCCTTTGGATCTCAAGAGCTCTTTATATCTATCAACCAGTTTTTCGATCGGCTTTCGCTCCATGTCCTGAACCCTCTTCTCACTTGTCTGTCACTCCTGGATACTTAAAACCTTAGCTCTGGTGCGGCTGCAGCGGTGTCGGCCTGGAGAGGTGGGCCAGCGGTAGTGTAACGAGTTTTCTGTAACTTGGTTTACGCCATATGGTGCGGCCCAGCCACCGGCTCTCCGATGCGAAGCACATGCGGAGCATCTGCGGCGGCCCTGCCCCATCGCCCGTATGCCGCCCGAAGCACGCGGTAAAGCTCGGCTGCTGATAATGCAAGCGCCGAGCGAAGCGAGGGGTGCCCGAAGGGCCGCTTGCTTTATCTTGTCGCCGAGCGACGAGCTGGTGCGGCTAGGGCAGGGTCGAGGGCATCCAGTTTGATGATATCTATGTGCCAGCAACATTGACTGCAAAAACATAATTAAGCTCTGTGTCCTACAGAGTTTTGGAAAGGAGGAAACAGGGCATGGAAATATTCGATCTACTGAAATAAAGAGTGCGGTCTTGCTTACCGATGATGGTGGTATGCATTTCCGCGCAACAGAAGCCGGCGTTGATGCGATCTTGGTTCGAGACTCGAATTTCGAGAAGATCGAAGACCTCCTTGAAGCTACACTGTAGCTCGTCTTCCTTTCACTCGATCGGCCATTCTGGTATGGTCTGATCGATCTCTGCCATCAGGGCCGAAGGTGGTGGTCTCCAGGTCGCCCATTCAGGGCCAAGGTCGGGCACTTGGCCGTTCTTTCCATGAGGCCAGGCGGCGCCGGAATCCACCACAACTTCTTAATATCGTTCCAGATACAGCATCTTTCGTAGATCTGATTATGACCGAGGCTCCCATGATCGAGGCGACTATGATCGAATCGAACAAAAACGCACGCACCTGGGCCACATTCTGCCACATTAGCGCCCTATTCACATTCGTGGGGATACCCCTGGGAAACATCCTGGGGCCGCTCGTGGTCTGGTTGCTCAAGAAGAACGACTACGCCTTCGTGGATGACCAGGGAAAAGAGGCCCTCAACTTTCAGATATCCATGACCATCTACGGGATAATCGCCGGGGTACTGGCCTACCTCGTAGTGGGCATCTTCTTGCTGGCGATAATAGCCATCGTGGACTTCGTCCTGGTGATCATGGCCGCCATGAAGACCAACGACGGTGAAGGTTACCGCTATCCCTTCACCATCAGGATCATCAACTAAGAAGACCGGCGCAGGTGTTTTGCAAAAATCAGACCCTGTCTAATATTATCCGGTGATGGGACTGAGTTCTATTTCCTAGAAGTTCTTTTATAGCTGGAAGAATAGAAGCTGGTCTCCGGTAGATCTGGTATAGCCGCTCTGAAAGCCGTGTCGTACCGGCATCGAAGGCGAGAGATCATCGTTAAGACGAGGTGAGAAAAGCATGTTCTTGATCGGCTGGGTGATAGGTGGCTTGGTTGTGATCCTGATATTCGCCATGCTCGTGGGATTCTTCGGGGTATTCTTCTACGACCAGGCATCTTCGGGAGCGAAATCGGTCCGTTCGTCCCTTGTGCAGCTTAAAGATGGGCGAAAGAAGTCCTAAAAACTATCCTGCGCCCACAACCACAACCTGTGTCCCGGTGAGTATCGGACTGCCATACCGGGGTCTCAGCCCTCGAACTTCACATATTCTTCAAGACCACCTTCGCCGTTGGCGTAGGCCTCGTGCCAACCGGGCGGCACCGGCATCTTCGCGTAGAGCTTCTTTCTCCTGGCTTCCAGGAGACGGGGCTTTGCTCCCATGAACTCGGCGGCAGAGAGAACCTCGTTATCGGAAATCTCATCGAGCCGCTTCAGCCACCGGTATCCTGCCTCGGACCGGAGCAGGTGATGATCCAATATCAGGGTCTCCACCTCCCGTGTGAGATCTTTCGCGTTCTGCCAGGCGTCTTTGCGTTCGTCCTTTCTGAGGTGGGGCAGGTAGACTGGCGGTCCCGAAGCCAGAACCACGGTAGGCTCCCAGGCGGTTATGATCGAGACCGCCATTCTGTCCAGGAGCTGGATGTCCGAGGCGTGGACGAATACCTCGTCGTCTTCCTGGATCCGGGTCATCATCACCGTCCCCAGGTTAGATCTTCGTGAACCGTGCAACACCGGTGGGGAGAAGCTCAGGACGCCGTCGGTCTGCTCCTCAGAATCGGGCAGGAGACGGCCCAGGAATTCGGACAGGTCGATCCACCGCCGGACGGACAGCTTGGAGAGGTCGTGGGACCCCTTGCACCACAGCCTGACCCCTTTCAGGGGCGGGATCTGTTGGAGGGAAAGCTGGTAGGGGTTGGCGTCTTTCAGGGGCACGTGATCGCCGTGGTAGTGGCTGATCACCACGTCGGTGGCCTCTCCCAGAGCGGCGACGATCTTCTTTCTCACCTCTGCGCCCACCGCCACCTGATGAGGATGGGGGAGCCGACCATGCCGGAGGTACCCCAGGGCTATTCCGGGGTCGATCACGATCTTGCGGTCCCCTACCTCCACCGCACAGGAGAGGCCTCTGACGCCGAGAGACTCGGTGCCCAGTATATTTATTCGCATGGTATCCTCTTTGCTATTCTTTTGTAGAAGCCTTTTTTGTTTCATCGTGCCAGTGGAGGACAGACCCGGGAGCTAAACTGGTACATGCATCAAGGCTCTCAGGACCTGCCGGATCTCTCCCACGCTCATCTGACCGGGCGCGGTCTCTTCCCCAACATGACCGTAGGTGAAGACCGATCCGTAGATCGGAGCCATGGCGCGCAGATGGCGTCCGGCTTCACCCATACCGATCACACAGAGAGGTCTTCGCGTCTCCAGGAGCAGCCTCAGCAGATCCAACCCCTCTTCCAGGCCGGGCGGGGTCACCGCAATCTTGGCCACATCGGCACCCGCATCGAAGATCTCGTCTTGGAGCGACCTGAGCTCGTCGAGGGTGGGCATGGACCGAAAGTCGTGGTAAGATACGATGACAGGCGTCTCGACGTCGTCCATCAGCCTCTCCCTTAGATTTGATCGCAGCTCCACGTCCACCAGGTCTGCCCACCAGGCGGCCTCGATGAGGAGCTCGAGTCTCTCCTCTTCGCTCCCCAGAAAGGCGCCGCCCTCCTCTCGCATCCTGTTGGTGGCGATCACGGGCAGAGTGGTGACCTCTCGCACCCTCCTGATCGTCTGGAGCGGGTCTCCCACAGTCAGATCGAGCCTCACCTCCGCCAGGTCGGCACCCAGCATCTCGGCCTTCCGGGCACCAGCCACGGCGTCATCGCGAAGGGCGGCAACTATCGCAGGAGCTCTGATACGGACCTGCTTCATCTCCAGGATCGTATATTGAATCATCTCTCCACGATGCTCTCCTCGATCTTCATCCCGAAGTGCCTGGCCGTTCCTTCCAGATAGACCATCACCTCGTCGCCTTCCTCCAGATCGGTGACGGATCTGGGAACGCCGTCTGATCCCACCAGCTTTATGGTCTCCGCGTTCTGGAGCAGGATGCTCAACCTATCGCCCTCCAGCTCGGCTTCGATGAGCATCAGAGGTCGCTTCTCTATCTTCACCCTGCCCACGACCGCGTTCTGGCTCTCACCGTCTCTGTCGACGATGGTCACCTCGTCGCCCGCCACCAGCTCGGAGAGGTACCTGGTCTTCTCTCCCACCTTGATGTAAGCATGAACCGCGCCCGCGTTCACCCTGAAGGGACGGGCCGCCACGTAGGAGCTCTCTTCCGACTCGCTGTGCACCAGGAAGAAGGCCTTGGACTGGGACCCCACCAGCATCCCTTCACCGGGATGCATCAGGGTGCAGGTATCCACGCAGACCCGGTCTCCCATCCCCACGGGTCTTATGGTGGTTATCTTGGCCGGGACCATATCCAGCCTGCTCATGCTCGACCGCTCTGCTACCTCCTGGACCCTCTTTATTTCCGAGATGTCGGTCGTGTCCAGGAGAACCCCGTCGGAGCCCAGCTCCAGGGTGGCCAGGGCTACCTCAGCCTCCTTTGCGCTCTTCACGCCGCTTATTATCTTGACATCCACGCCATGTAGACCGGCGATAATGTTCTCCAGGGGTATGACTTTCCAGTCGGTCCCCACCACCAGGAGGTAATCTACGTGTTTTCCCAGCTCTACGGCGAAGTTCTCGTACTCTTTGTTCTTGATCTCGACGTAGCCGGCCACCGTTCCCTCTCCGGCCTTCGCCAGGTTGATATCGATGGAGGTGCTGAGATCTTCCGGCAGGGGGGCCGATCCGTCACCCTCGCCACCGCGGCCGATGATCAGTATATCTTCCGAGTTTCGTTCGTTGCCGAAGCAAGCCACCTTTATGCCGCCCAGTTTCCGAACCTGATCGGTGTACTCCGGTCTTACTACTACGCAGTCGAACCCCGACTCCAAAGCGGTGGTGATCCGGGGCTTGAGGGCTTCCCAGGATCCCTCCCAGGCCATGAGCCACTTCTCCTTCATAGCTTAGGGTGTAACCTTAACGTACTAATCTCTTCTCATCGACGATCTCACTTTCTATTGTATATAATGTATAACATTCTATCGAATAGGATACGATCTTCGGGCCTGCTCCTCGATCCGGAGGTCATCATCCTCGACGAGCCCACCTCCGCTCTCGATATATCTGTCCAGGCGCAGATATTGAACCTGTTAAAGGACCTGCAGAAGGCGCGGGGGATCGGCTATCTTCTGATATCGCATGACGTCGAGGTCGTGAAGTTCATGGCTCAGGATGTGAGGGTCATGAAAGAGGGCAGGCTCGTATTCGGCTGAGCTACCGATTGCGCCGTCCGTTGGTCATGAGGAAATGCCCTCTTCGTCCTGGGGCCGAGGGGCCTTGATCTCAGGGGCTACGCCGGGATCGACCTCGTCGTCGTCGGCCTTTTGTGGGTCGTGGACGTGAACCCGAGGCCCGCCACCTCTATTGTCGGGATCGTGAAGGTGAAGCGCGAGGAGCTGGCGGGCCTAATCTTGAGGGCGAGGTTCGGCACTCTGCCGGAAAAGGTGACGGGGGGCGCGAGTTCAGGAGGGACAAGTTGGAAATTTTCGGCGATTAAGTTTCGGGGTAGTGGGTGTCGGTCTTTAAAGAAAAATCGGAAAATCGAGATCTTATGGCATGGTATTAGGGTCTAAAGGCCTGTTTAGTATCCGCTCTATTCAAGTAAAATAAAATGATCACGGCTATTATAGCCTCTATCAATCCCGCAGCTAAACTTCCGCTGAGGGAGATCTTTGCTAGCGCATAAAGAAGATATAAAATTGAGCCGATCGTCGCTAGCATCCAGCCTCGGGGTTGAAGTGAGATCAGCCATGAGCCACAAACAATTAAAAGACTGCCCATAATAAGTGTGATAATAGTTGTCATGAATGAATGCATAATAGCAATGAGCCCAAATATTATGTAGTGGAATCCCTTAAGAAAAGAAAGCCCAGCAAGAATGAAAACTCCAGTTGGAACGTCTCTGCCTGATCTCTTCATATTATTGTCTCAGGTATAGATCTTTAACTTTGATAGATTGTATTGCACTCACTCGCATTTAAATCTAATCATTACGAGGGTTACTAAAAACCGCAACAGACCATAGAAAGTATTATATACTAATAAATATATACATTATACGTGGACTCTTTTACTGCCTGGGAACTGCGAGAAGCCTACAGGAAAGTAGAGACGCTAGAGGATAGGCCCTCACAGGTAACGAACTTAATTGATTGGGAACTAGTTCGTCCGCTTCTCGAAGAAATGTACAATAATAAAACCGAGAGAGGCGAAAGACCAAACTTTGATGTAATGTAACTATTCAGCCCACTTTGTCTCTCAGCCATAAAATGCATTCCTATCCAGAACGCACTCACAATTAGGGTTCAGTTAAGAGGCGGCAGAAGGAGGCACGTAGGGCATTTTCTCAAACGCACCTTGAATAGCATCGAGAACCGAAACGGAGTTCTTCCTGGCAGTATATATGTATCTCTTGATGCGACAGAACGAATCTGCACCCCGTCTGCTACGGAACGTGCCAGATATCTTCTGCTGAACTTTCACAATTCTGATATCCCTCTCTGCCAGGTTGTTGTCGAATGGAACCACTGGGTCGTACATGAACGCCAACACTTCCTGCCGGTATATCGACAACCTGTCCAGCAGGTTTTTAGCCGCAGTCTGCTTATTTCGACCACGTTTTTTGGGCCGATCCGGCGTTTTAGGTGGCGGATTTTCGAGCATACCCTTCTGGATTATCTGATCGTACCTCACTTCGAACTACTCGACCCCAGCAGGATCCAACTATGAATCTATCGATCGTCTCTCTTTCGCCGACTTTTTGATTTCAAGCAGCAGATCTATCATATCATTGGGCCACTCTTGGCCCTCCTCCTCCGCTATGCCGGTGAGCTCTCTCAGATGATGAGCATTGCAGAGGGCATGTAGGTAGCCGAATTTGAAGTAGGCTTTCCAGCCATCGTGGACACCCCTTCTTTCGAAGGCCAACAGGATGCCCATCGCCTTGTTTGCCTCGGCACCACGACTATGATGAGCCGCATAATAGGTCAGAAACTCTGTACAGGCGACATGAAGCCATTCTCGTTTTCCTTTTATGCGTATGCTAGTCTCATCCAAATGAATAACAGGCGAATCGATCAACTGTTTTTTGATCTCCCTATCTGCACCCAAAAACAGTAGGCATCGGCACCACAGACCGTCTTATGTAAGGTAACATCTGCGTGGTCTACCTGGATCCCGAAGGCGATCAGAACTTCAACAGGATGTTAGTGGACGCGGGCCACGCCCAGGTGAAGGACTACACCACCAACGAGTTCGACCCGTACGACTGGTGGGCAGGTGAGGAGACGCCTGAGCCCACGCCTACTGAAGCCGGGAAGTATGTGGGGTCGGTGAAGTCAGACAAGTACCACTATCCAGACTGCCAGTGGGCGAAGAAGATCAAGCCCGAGAACGGGGTATGGTTTGCCAGCTCCGAGGAAGCCAGGGCGGCGGGGTACGTGTCGTGTGGGGTCTGCAAGCCACCGTGACAAGGGCGATGATACCGAAACATTTTTCTTGAGTGTTGAACGTTTCCTTTCCCAGGCAGGTGATTAAGACGAGACTGAAACTGATTTTGGCCATGTTGGTACTGGCAGCGCTGGTGATGCCCGTATGTGGCCAGCAGACCGCAGAGAAATGGCTAGAGGAAGGCCGTGCTCTCTATGATCAGAGTAAGTACGACGATGCGATCCTGGCCTACGACGAAGCCATCAGGCTAGATCCCGAGTATGCCACGGCCTGGGCTGCCAAAGGCCTTGCTCTCGCCATGCAGGGCAAGTACGCCGATGCAATTCAGGCTTTCGACGAAGCCGTCAGGCTAGATCCCAAGGATGCCGCGGCATGGAATTACAAAGGCGAAACTCTCCGTAGACAAGGCAAGTACGCCGATGCGATACAGGCCTTCGATGAATCCATCAGGCTCGATCCAGAATATGCTACGACCTGGTTTAACAAAGGCGGTGTTCTCGGTGACCTAGGCAAGTACGCCGATGCAATTCAGGCTTTCGACGAAGTCATCAAGCTCGATTCCGAGTATGCTAATGCCTGGGCTGCCAAAGGCCTTGTTCTCGTTATGCAGGGCGAGTACACTGAAGCTCTCAAGTGCTTTGACGAGGTCATCAGGCTCGATCCCGAGGATGCCGCGGTCTGGGTTGCCAAAGGCCTTGCTCTCGGAGCCCTTGGCAGGACATCTGAGGCCAACGCAGCCTCTGTCAAGGCTCAGGAGCTGGGGTTCGTGGGTCCTGAGCTTGCCGTGGTCTCCTGGTATAGCAAAGGCATTGCTCTCTATAACCAGGGCAAGTACGCCGATGCGATCCAGGCTTTCGACGAAGCCATCAGGCTAGATCCCGAGGATGCCGCGGCATGGTATAACAAAGGCGTTGCTCTCGCTGCTATGCAGGGCAAGTACGCCGATGCAATGGACTGAACCCCTGGATTGATACAAACAGTTAAGCAATGGTATTTAAAGTCACCTCCTTCTCAAAATCAACAGGTGACTTGTATCCCAAAGCTGAATGAAGCCTCTTTTTATTGTAAACATCCTCGATGAACCGCTGAATATTGTCCCAAGCATCATTGATATCAGAATACTCATTCAGATAAACCTCTTCAACCTTCAGTGTCTTGAAAAAGCTCTCAGCATATGCATTGTCATAGGGATTTCCCTTTCTGCTCATGCTGATCTGAATACCATGACCCCTGAGATGATCGGTGTATTCATGTGATGTATACTGAACACCCCTATCTGAATGATGGATTAGTCCATTGATATCGGAATTCCATCTCATATCGATAGCCATCTCCAAAGCATCCATCGCAAGGTCTGTTCGAAGATTATTGGACATATTCCATCCAATACATTTTCGGGTGAAGATATCCAATATACTGGCCAGATATGCAAATCCTTTATCCAGCTGGATATATGTGATATCAGATACCCACACCTGGTCAGGATGAGTTATCTCCAGACCCTTGATGATATTGGGATATACTGGATTATCATGGTCCGAATCTGTGGTCTTTGGAACAAATGTTCTTTTTTTCTTGCATAATAATTCATTATCATGCATCAATCTCAGAACACGTTTGTGATTCACATCATATCCTCTATTCTGCAGCTCCTTTGTTACTCTTCTATACCCGTACCCTGTGAATTCCATGAGTATCTCTCTGATCTCTTCAAGGATGAGTGGGTCTTCCTGGGTTCTTGTGGAACGATAATCAGCTCTATCGATCCAACGATAATACTCAATTCTTGGAAGATTAAGCAATTCACAGGCTCTTTCAATTGACAGTGAACCAGAGTCGGATCTCATTTGTTGGATGCTCATGAATTCGACCTCCTTTTTGCCAATCGCTTCTCCTCTTCTTTGAACTTCTCCAAGTTGGTGATAGCTTTTTTTAAAAAGTCATTCTCCGCATAGAGCTGACCCACAAGTCTCTCAAGTTCAGCATTTCTTGCTTCGAGCTTGTAGGTGTTGCCATTACCACTGAAGGAATTGTCTGGATCCTCATAATATTCCTTTTTCCACCTGCTTGGAAGAGCAGGATGGATATTGTGTTTCCTGGCCAACTCGCTAATTGCTATTCCTGATTCTAGCTCCCGAATGACAGACAACTTGAACTCCCTGGTGTATCTTCGACGAGTTTTTCCCATATCACACCCCCTCTGGTGTTCTTGTTGCTTAACGTGTTGTATCATTTTAGGGGTGCACTCCAGTTTCTGTGCTTGTGTGAAATCGTGTCGTTGATCGCTTGGATTGCCGCGTCCATCAAAACTTTAAGCAAAACGCGATTTCCCCTTACAATCAGCCACAGAGCATCTGGAATCGTGAGTACCGCATGTCGATGTGGCGCATCGAACATTGTTTTCTTGAGGGACTTGGCCCATTTATCGGTGTGATTCTTGCCACAATTCGTACAGATGCGACTATTACACCCAAAGTGAACTGTTACGAAGGTCCCACAGGATTCGCATTCATATGTGAAGAAGCCCCTACTCTCATCCTTGCAGGACAGCATCTTGTTAACCTCTTTGATTTCAACATCGCGAAGGTTGGCACTTTCCACTAGTGTCCTGTCATCTAAGTAATGTCGTAAAGACGATCGTCGTTCCCGATGAGGATGGAAAGCCGTGTCCACCACGATGGAAGAGACTTCTTCCACAT
>Ga0209121_10001196_pt1 | contig 27232 bp, 23 predicted proteins | sample Cruoilmetagenom3_FD_187292 | JGI IMG/M metagenome (GOLD analysis project Ga0209121, IMG submission 187292) | Oil polluted marine microbial communities from Coal Oil Point, Santa Barbara, California, USA - Sample 3 (SPAdes) (version 2) | ecosystem: Environmental > Aquatic > Marine > Oil seeps ...
AGCATGAATAACGCTCAGGGCTTCATAACATTCCTTCACCTCATTTGATTCGAGAATGATCCTGAATGCGGTGAGATCGTAAACTTCATCGAAGTTTATGTGCTGTTCCTTCATTTTCTGGTAAATGCTGTAAAAATGTTTTGCCCTCCCCTCAACCACCGCTTTAATATCAAAGGATTCCAAATTATTCTCAATAATGCCATTTACCTCTTTTGTATATTCTTCTCTTTCCTCCTTCTTTTTCGCGACCTTTTCTATCAGATCAAAATATTCTTCCGCACAAAAATATCTAAAGGAAAGATCCTCCAGTTCTACCATCATCCAGTTGATACCCAGACGGCTTGCCAGCGGGGCATATACTTCAAGGGTTTCCCTGGCAATATATTTCCGCCTGTCTTCAGGCTGATATTCCAGAGTTCGCATATTGTGAATTCTGTCTGCCAGCTTTACAAGAATTATCCTGATATCGTCGGACATGGCCAGCACCATTTTTCTGAAGTTTTCCGCCTGTCGTTCCAGTTGGCTGCCAAATGAAATTTTACTTATTTTCGTGAGCCCATCCACGAGGAAAGCAGTTTCCTTGCCAAAATTCTCTTCTATCTCTTCAGTCGTTGTCAGTGTATCTTCAACAGTGTCATGGAGCAAACCTGTAATAATAGTGGCCGCATCAAGTTTCATATCAACCAGTATCCCGGCAACTTCAAGGGGATGAATCAAATAAGGTTCTCCCGACAGACGACTCTGTCCCTGATGCACAGTAGCGGAAAAGATATACGCCTTTTCTATCATCTCCAGATCTTCCTGGGGAAGATATTCATGCGCCTTATCCATTATGTCGGTAATTCTTATCATAGCGGGTTCCGTGTTACTGGATGCTGGATACTTGTTACTGGATACTGGATGTTTATTCCTCAGTCCTCAGTCCTCAGTCCTCATTTCTCAGTCCTCAGTCCTCATTCCTCAGTCCTCAGTCCTCAGTCCTTATTGCTCATTCTTCATTGTTCGCTTTTCACCGTATTGACAACAAAATCTTCTGCTTCATCGAGAGGAATTTCAAGCACTTCACCTGATTTTCTAAATCTTATTTCCAGTTTACCTTCGGCAAGTTTTTTGGGACCTATGGTAATCCTGAGAGGAATTCCGATAAGGTCTGCATCCTTAAACTTCACTCCTGCTCTTTCATCTCTATCATCAAGGAGAACCTCAATGCCCCTCTTCTCAAGGTTATTATATAGTTTCTCCGCCATCGACAGAAGGTTTTCATCCTTTACATTCACAGGGGTTATCAACACGTGATACGGAGCTATCGAAAAAGGCCATATAATCCCGTCTTCATCATGGTTCTGTTCTATGCACGCGGCCGCCGTTCTTCCCACACCTATCCCATAACATCCCATGACCATATATTTTTCTTTACCGTCTTTATCGAGGAATGTTGCCTTCATGGCTTTACTATATTTCAACCCGAGTTTAAATACGTGACCTACCTCGATTCCCCTGGCAAATTTTATGGGACTTTTACATCGGGGACACGTGTCTGTCTCTTCGACAAGTCTGAGATCCGCAAAACCTTTTACCTTAAAATCTCTTCCTGTATTGCAATTTTTTATGTGATAATCTTCTTTATTGGCTCCCATAACGAAATTTTGCATATTGATCAGAGAATAATCAGCAATAATATCGGATTTTATTCCGATCCCTCCCGCAAAACCTTTGGGAGCTCCCGTAACGTTGTAAACAATATCATCCGTTGCCAGTTCGAGAGAATCACACCTCAGATAATTTTTCAGTTTGATCTCATTGATCTCTTCATCACCCCTGATTAAAACGGCGACGGGAGAATCGTCTGCCGAAAAGATAAGGGTCTTGACAATGTTCTGGGGCGTAACACCTAAAAACGCGGATACCTCTTCAATAGTCCTCACGTTGGGAGTATGGATTTCTTCAATGGGGAGGAAGGTTGATTCATCAATAGCATTTTCTTCCGGCTTTGCAACTTCAGCTTTTTCAAGATTGGCGGCATAATCACAGGAGGTGCAATAAACCATTCCATCCTCTCCCGAATCGGCTGTAACCAGAAATTCATGGGAGAAACTGCCCCCTATACTGCCACTGTCCGCTTCCACAGGCCTGAAACTTAGACCACAGCGGCTGAAGATTTTACCGTATGCTTCAAACATTTTTTTGTAGCTTAACTCCGCGCCGGCTTCATCAACATCAAAGCTGTACGCATCCTTCATGCTGAATTCTCTGCACCGCATTATGCCGAAACGGGGCCTGATTTCATCGCGAAATTTTGTCTGAATCTGATAGAGGTTTCGGGGAAGTTGACGATAGGTCTGAATTTCATTACGTACAAGGTCCGTTATGACTTCTTCATGGGTTGGCCCTATGCAATATTCCCGATTATTACGATCCCTTAATCTCAGGAGTTCTTTGCCATAGAATTGCCATCGCCCCGACTCTATCCAGAGGTCTGCCGGCTGTACTGCGGGAAGGAATACCTCTTGGGCACCTGCCCTGTTCATCTCCTCGCGAATAATCCGTTCCACTTTTTTAATTACTCTATAACCCAGAGGAAGATATGAATAAATCCCGCTGGTCAACTTTCTTATCATTCCCGCCCTCAACATGAGTTGGTGGCTGATTACCTCTGCATCGGAAGGGGTTTCTCTGCTCGTCGGCAAGAACATCTCTGAATAACGCATCATTCCTCCATTATTTAGTTTCAGGTTTCAAGTTTTAAGTTTCAGGTTTCAAGCATCCAGTATCCAGCATCAAGTATCCAGCATCCAGCATCAAGTTCCTCGTATCATATTCTTCACTTCATCCACCAGAACATCAACGAATTCTTCCTCTTTTATTTTCCTTACGACCTCACCCTTTTTGAAGAGCAAACCTGTGTGGCGACCTCCGGCAATGCCGATGTCAGCCTCCGCAGCTTCTCCGGGTCCGTTAACCACACATCCCATGAGGGCTATTTTGAGATATTCCTTCATGCCGGCCAGTCTTCTCTCAACCTCCTCAGAGAGCTTAAAAAGGTCTATCTCACAGCGTCCGCAGGTGGGACAGGATATAATATCCGGACCCACTTTTCTGACATTCAACGCTCTCAGTATCCCGTAAGCAACACCCACTTCACTGACGGGATCACCGGTTATGGAAACTCTGATCGTGTCTCCGATGCCATCATAAAGAAGGATCCCGATACCAATGGACGATTTAATAGCTGAATTGACAAGGCTCCCCGCCTCGGTAACACCTATATGAAGGGGATAATCGGTCTTTTCTGAAATCGCGCGGTGCGCCTCAATCATTGTGGCAACATTTGACGACTTCAAGGATAATTTGATTGAGTAAAAACCCATATCCTCAAATAATTCTATACTTCTTAAGGCACTTTCCACAAGTGCTGCAGACGTGGGACCACCATACCTGGATAAAAGATCCTTTTCCAGAGATCCCGCATTGATTCCTATTCTAATTGCTACGTCTTTTTCTTTCGCGAATGAGATGATTTTTTTTGTTTTGTCTTTACTTGTATTGCCCGGATTTATTCTGATGCCGTCAACACCATTTTTGATGGCTTCAATGGCAAGAATATGATTAAAATGTATATCTGCAATCAGCGGTATCCCGATACTTTTTTTAATATCCACGAGGGCCGCTGCAGCATCCATGTCGGGAACTGCGACCCTGATAATTTCGCAGCCCGCATCCTCGAGTCTTTTAATTTGTTCAACCGTTGACTTTATATCCCTTGTATCTGTACAGGTCATAGACTGAACAACTACAGGGGCATCTCCTCCTATTTTGACAGAACCGACATATATGGGCCTGGTCTTTTTCCTTCTGATTGTTTCAGATTCCAATGATAACCTGCTTTCCTTTTATTTACTTTCACATTTTTTAATATAGCACGAAGAACAAATAGCAATCAATATCTAATGCGGCAAAGCCGCAAAGTTAACAGGGATCAGGAATCAGGGGTCAGTAAAAAATGACAAGTTCGTAAAAAGCCAGAGTTTTTGCCGTTTTCATTCCCGACCTGATCGGGAATCCATAACTATGTGTAATTACTGGATTCCCACTTTCGCGGGAATGACAGATTAGCGAGTTTCTGACTTTTTACGAAACCATCAAAGATTAATATTTCAATTAATACGGACAAACAAGTTTATCCATGCCACCTGGCACCCGGCCAATTATGAACTCCTTAGACATTCAAGTATCTCGAATTGGGCATGAAGGGGCGGGATTCTGCCCGGTTCAATTACTGCGGGAAATCTCTTGTCCATCATATTCATCAGCGCTCGTACGGCGCTGAACATCTCCACTGGTGGCATTCCATTTCTCGTCAGATAGTTGACAAGTTTCAATGTCTTAAACCCATCAAACCAGAAAAGGAAGTGTTTCAAAAGTACAGAGGTACTGCTGCTGTTTTTTTTCAATCGGCTCCATATATAATCAAAGTGCTGTTCCCTGAGATATCTCTCGAGTAATGGATGTATTTTCTCTGCCCTGGCTAATATTACACTTTCATCTGTATCCGAGCCGGAAGACATATATTCCAACCACTTTTTCAATACAACAAAGACCTCCGGATCATATAATTCATATTCGGATTTGGAATGACTTCCCTCCAGAAATCTGACAATACGCTTTCCCGTACCGAAGGGAACACGCCTTGATTTCCTTGATGAAGGATAAACCCGTGTTGTATCGATATTCCCGACACCATTAATCTTGGCAAGTTTATTCAGGAAATAGAAATCTTCCCCCGCTTTTCTCCTGTTCATTCCCCTTACGGCCGCGTAGGTATCTGCAGTACATACCATTGTCGAACCGATAGAGTGAAAGGCATAATGAGAACCCGCGAAGAACAAACCGAGAACATAGTAACGAAGAAATATCTCATAACAGCAAATGGCAGCCTGCTCATCAGTACTTTCAGCATCCCGGTGTACAAATTCTACAACAGCAGCTTGAGTCTTTTTACTTTGAAAAAAGGATCGTACGGCTCTCAGATAATTGTTCTCAACCAGCGTATCGGCATCTAATGAAAACAGAAGTTTTGTCACGCTGCTCTCATAATCAAGTACCCGTAAAGATAAATCGAGACCTGTTTTCCTGGCAAGCCCCACACCTCCGCTCCCGTCAGGCATTTCACATCCAGGCGAAGATGCATCAACGTATGCGATTCTGAGATTGTTACGGAGAATTTTATTGAACAAGAGACAAAGAGAATCATCGGATAACCCTGCATCCGGCATTTTACCATCAACAAGATCTTTCAGAATTTTTAATGTAATTTTATTGTCATCAATCTCTTCGGGAAGGGTATGATCAATACTTTTATTATTAATGACACAGAGAACCAGCGTGCTTTTAAGATCCGATTGCGGATTTTCTGAGAGACTGGACAGAGTTTTAAAAAGTCTTTTTTTCTCGGCAAGTGCGGGGATAACCACCACGCTGTCTATACCGGCAAGTTTTCCCGCGTTAAGGAGCCATCTATCTCCGACGGAGTATTTATCGAGGTATTTTAAAATATTCTTTGGAATTGTCATTTTATCTATAGATATTTGTGGATCTGTTATTGATGATTTCAATTCGTAAATATATTATGCTCAATAAAAACATGGGGTATTGGATTGAATGTTCACATATTTCGAACCAGTCTAATAACAGCATCAAAATCTGCCCCTTCAACCCAGCGTATGATTGTTCCCTGCCTTTCCATCCGCCTGAACCATGTCTCCTGTCTCTTGGCAAACTGATGAATGCGCGTATTCAGTGTTTTGAACATTTCTTCGTAACTCATTTTGCCCTGAAGATACAGGCTTATGTATCGATACTCTAGTCCGAAAAAGGACAACTTTTCCCAACTTGTACCTGACTCATGGAGTTTCTTCACTTCATCAATCATCCCCATTTCAAGTCTTTTTTCCAGACGGTCTGTAATTCTGCGGCGAAGGATCTCCCGTCTCCAGCGGACACCAATGATAAATGGCCTTATTTCAGGTTTGTCTGCTTCATCGAAAAATTGATGTTTCCCGGTGTGATCTGCTATCTCAATAGCACGGAGAAGACGTTTCCTGTCCAGGAGATCCGTTGTATTATGAATGGAAGGATTCAGGGCAAGTAAGTGATTTTTCAGGGTCTCCACATCCTGATTATCCAGCTCCTGTCGCAACTCGGGATTTTCAGGAACTTTGAACATCTCGTAACCCTTTATGACTGCATCTATGTAAAGACCGGTTCCCCCTGCCATGATCGGAACAATTCCTCTTTTTGAAAGTTCAGAAAAGCATTCAAAAAAACTTCTTTGATACTCAAAAACGTTGAATTCATGATCGGGTTCAACTATATCTATCAGGTGATAAGGTACCCGGACACCATCAACGACAAATTCTGTCAGATCTTTCCCGGTACCCAGATCCATACCCCTGTATACCTGGCGTGAATCCGCGGAGATAACCTCCGAATTTAATTCCCTGGCAAGCCTTGCAGCCAACCTGGTCTTACCTGTTGCTGTAGGCCCCAGTATAACAATCAGATTACATTTTTTCTGTTTCATGAACCCACAAATTCCCGGATTAGATGGATTAAGGATTATTCCCTCAATCCTTTCAGCCTTTAGCCTTCAGCCTTTAGCCTTGGACCTTGAACCTTTGCGGTTTTGCCGCCTCAGGTAAATGACCTTACCATGATTATATTCCTTCTTCAACCGGCTCAGAATGAAAAGTCTTCGTTTGAATTATTAAACAGAAAGATATATTGAACAAAGAAATGGCAAATTAATGTTTTGAACATTTGAAATTCGGATTTAGGATTTGGTTCGAATTTCGACTTCGATATTCGAATTTTTGTAGAGCAATCAGGATAGATTCAGATGAAATTTATTACAGGTCAAAAAAGGCTCGACCTTGGGAATGATCCTATTGTTCCCCTCCTTTTAAAAATGAGCCTGCCATCTATGGCAGCCATGCTCTTTACATCCATGTATAATATAATAGACACCTTCTGGATCGCCAGGATCAGCCCTGATGCCATCGCGGCATTGACTATCTGCTTCCCTATTCAGATGATATTTGGTGCCATCGGTTTCGGAACCGGTGTTGGTGCCGGTTCCTTTGCGTCACGGATGTTCGGAAAAGGAAATGATATAAAAGCGCATCGCACTGCCGGGCAAATAATCTTTTTTTCCATATTTTTCGGATTATCTGTCATCCTTCTGGGAACCATATTTTATGATCCCATTTTGTCTTTATTTGGCGCAACAACGGCAATCCTTCCCCTTTCAAAAAAATACTTTACCGTAATCATATTCGGCACTCCATTCTTATTCTTCATAATGATGTCTGACAATCTTTTCCGCGCCGAAGGGAATCCAACTGCTCCCATGTTCGTAATTATAACTTCATCAATTTTGAACGCAGTTCTGGATCCTTTTCTAATATTCGGCTGGGGGCCATTCCCGGAGCTGGGCATACAGGGTGCGGCACTTGCCACGGTTATCTCCCAATTTGTAATCATCTTTATGTCTTCATACTTTCTTTTCTTCAGTCATTCCAAATATCAACTGAAATGGAGATATCTCCTGCCTGAATGGTCTATCATAAAAGCGATTTACCGGGTGGGCCTTCCCTCTTTCATTGTTCATATTGCAATGAGCCTCGTACTGATCATATACAATCAAAAACTCGGCACCTTCAGCACACTGGCCGTGGCAACGCTGGGGCTCGGATTTCGTATTAACGGAATTCTGATGATGCTGATCTTTGGAATTGGTCACGGTGTGATGCCCATAGTCGGATTCAATCTCGGCGCTCGCAAGTATAAAAGATTGAAGGAAATTGTTCACGTCGCGGCAAAGGTTTCCGCGTGGATCGCGGGAGGAAGTTGCCTGTTGATGGAAATATTCGCCGGCCCAATCCTTGCGATATTCACGAAGGACCCGGACCTTTTAGCAATAGCAGTGCCGGCACTGAGAATATACGTTTCTACACAGATACTGGTGGGACCCGTCATTGTATGGATCTACATGTTCAATGGCCTCGGGAAAGGACTGACATCCATGATTTTACTTCTTACCCGGCAGTTTATTTTCATAATTCCTTTTATTTATATTCTTCCCCGATTTTTTGATTTAAATGGTGTATGGATGGCCCAACCGATAGCAAACGTGCTGTCATTCTTTATTGTCCTGTTCTGGGCAAAGAGAGAGCTTGGGCTCTTTGAACAAGACAATGGATAATGGACAGGTCCTTAACTTTAAACTTGAAACTTGAAACTTGAAACTTGAAACTATTGTTATTCGAGGAGATGAACAAATATCCCGCTTCGCAGCTTCGGTTCGAACCAGGTAGATTTCGGAGGCATCAACCTGCCTGTATCTGCTACATCCATCATCTGTGTCAATGTCGTGGGATACATGGAGAATGCTACGGCATACTGGCCGGAATCTACCAATCTTTCCAATTCCTCCATTCCTCTTACACCTCCCACGAAAGCAATCCTGTTATCCGTACGTAAATCACCAATACCCAGTATGGGCTTAATCAAATGGTCTTGAAGGATGGACACATCTAATATTCCGACAACATCGTTTTCGTTATAAATATCTTCTTTTGCCCTTAACCTGTACCAGCGGCCCTTTAAATACATTCCGAACTCATGGAATCGCGCGGGCGCTTTTTCCTTGAAATTATCTGTGAGGAAAAACCCGTCACTAACTTTATCTAAAAACTCAGCTTCACTCAATCCTTTCAAATCTTTAACCACCCTGTTATAATCCATTACTTTAATCTGGTTGTGTGGAAAAATAACAGCCATTGTGTAATTGAATTCTTCGCTTCCATCATAATCAGGATTTTCTTCACGACGCATTTTAGCAACAGCCGCGGCCGACGCAGCCCTGTGATGACCGTCAGCTATATAAAATGAATCTACTGCCAGAAACTCACCCCTTATAGCATCAATTGTGTTTGCATCGTTTACGACCCAGGTAGTATGAGAGATTCCGTCATCGGAACTAAAATCGTATTCCGGGGGACCTTCTATGATCTTTGTAACGATTTCATCAATAGATTTCTGAGCCCTGTACGTTAAAAACACCGGCCCCGTTTGAGCGTTTAGCTTTGCGATATGCTTTGTTCGATCGGCCTGTATGTAGGATTTCGTTAATTCATGTTTTTTGATGTGAATCGATTCATACTCATCAACACTTGCACAGGCAACGATTCCATACTGTTCGTGATTCCCCATTCGCTGCCGATATATATAAAAACATGGCTCTTTATCCTGAAATAGAATCCCTTCATCCAAAAGTTCATAAAAATTCTCCCTGGCTTTTTCATATACTCTATCGTCGTGAATATCAATTTCGGGAGACAAATCGATTTCTGATTTTATAATATGCAAAAAACTTTTCGGATTCCCGTCCGCTATATCACGCGCTTCGTCTGAATCGATTATATCGTATGGATACGAAGCCACGTCCCGTACAAATTTTTTGACCGGCCGTACGGCCTTAAAGGGCTTAAGAATACACATAACAATTCCTTTCCTGGGAGCCTTCTAACACAGCAGGCATATTTAAATCAATAACCTTATTTTCCAGACCTGAATGACGTCCTTGCAAAATCATCTATTGAGTAGTATGTAACCATGCAAGGATCAAGGATCAGAATAAAAAAGGGTTATGGATTAAGGAAAAACCTTTAGTCTTTAGTCCTCATTGTTTATTGCTCAGTCCTTTGCGGCTTTGCCGCATTAGAGATTAATCCTTCTAATCCCGTTTTGTACCTTTTGTTGTGAACGGTTTTATTTCTTCTTCTGTCTTCTGACTCCTGACTCCTGTCTCCTTGCTTTTGAAAGGATTGTTAGACTTATGAATGTCACCAGAGTTTTTATTCACGGTCTGGAAAGCAGCAGTCGGGGCACCAAGGGTGTTTACTTCGGAGAAATGTACCCCGACATGATTATAGAAGACTATCCCGGGACTTTTGAAGAAAGGATGATTAAACTTAATGATATCCTTGCCGGGAAGAAAGAACTGATTTTAGTCGGATCAAGCTACGGCGGTTTGATGGCCGCCGTATTTACCTGTATGAATGAAGAAAGGATCAAAAAGCTCATCCTCCTGGCACCGGCCCTTAACCTGGACGAGTTTAAAACATACCTGAATAAAAAGATCCAAGTCCCTGTTATTGTTTATCACGGCGAAAATGACGATGTTGTTCCTTTTGTTCCCGTTCAGAACATTGCGAAGACTGTCTTCGAAAATATAAGTTACAACATTATAAACGATGATCATTCACTCCATAAAAGTTTTGCCTCCCTGGACTGGAATGCCCTGCTGAACATTTAATTATATCGAACATGTTCACGGGGTTTCGGAGTACTGGAGCATTGAAAAACTTTCCATCACTCCAGCACTTCAACTAATTTCTGTTTTCCCCTGGACAATTCCGTTAGAAGGTGTATATTCCTAATTATACATTAAAGGAGGTATCGCGCCTCTTTTAAAAAACAAATCGTTTCATCAATCACGGTCAAAGGAGCAACCAGTGAATGATTAAACAAACAACCCCCGTTACTCGGAACAAGAGGACGGGGTTTTTTGTTTGGGGGATTGGTAAGCCGGATAGATGGTAAAAAAAACAAGATCTGACCCATAAATTTCAAAAATAATCCCAATCTGTGACCTATCTGTGACTTTTGATGTTTTATACTAAATGCGCAAAAGAGGGGTGAGAGAGGTTTCGGCAGAAAAATTGGAAATGACGTGTGGTGATGTTACATGCATCACTTTTGTGAAACCGTACCAACAAAAATGACTAAACAAAGGAGGGTTTGAGTATGAGGAAATTAGGAAAATATGGTGCTTTATCTGTTGTTCTTGCTGCGATTACGGTGGCATTACTGCTGACATATGGCTGTAAATGCCAGTTTGTAACGGAGTTTAAATGCGAGCAGAGTTCTACCAGCGGCAAATGCCAGGTTTCTACAAAACTTGTCTGCTCAATGGACAACGTCCCTTCCATCGGTATGCTGGACCCCATGATACAGGTTGATATGTTCAGGGATTTGATGATCATAAATGACATAATCACCATGGATTTTCTCGTCACGACGGACCGAGGAATCTCAATAAAGGAGAGCATTCCCTTCAAACAGGCCGGAAAGCCTCTATCATCGAGGGTCATCAAAAATGCCAAGTCGTACAAACTGGTGCCGGCGAACAAAACCAGTGCGCAGCAGCTTTATGCAAAAGTCATGAAAAATGCCAATAAAACGTTTTCTGTGACAATGACGACGAGTGCCGCATACAAGTCGCTGGTCAAAACGGCTACCCCGACACGGCTGACACGGGAAAATATTAGGGTGGCAGGGAGATTGACCAGTACCGAATCCTTCGTAAGTTTACCGATCAAGTTTAGATAAGAACTGCACATGTGGAAAGCCTGGGAGGCCTGGGGGTCAAATCTTTATTTTTGAGTCAAGAATAAAGATTTGACCCCATATTCTATTTTTGCCCAAATAAGGCAGGTCCCTTTTGAAGAGCCTGCCTTATTTTCATCCTATATTGCTATTAAAAGCTACTTATGTCCACCGCCGTGGCCGCCGCCATGTCCACCACTGTGTCCGGCATTATTCCCTTTGCTTTTTCCTTCACCACCAAAAGAACCTGTTCGCCCGAATCCAAGACCCTTGCTTTCACCGGCTTTACCGGAAACACTCTGGCTTGTTGTCTGTTTCTGTTCTCTTTCCTGATGTTTATTCTGGACACGAAACTCCTTCTTTGCATGTCCAAGTCCAAGTACTCCCGGATGAACTCCCAGCTTGTGAGCGATTTCTCCCCAGCCGATACCCTGTTTTCTCATAGTTGCTATTTCTTCTCTCGTTGCTGTGATTTCTTTGGCAAGAGCGCCCTCATAATTAGCTTTTGCCGAATCATATGCTTTCTGAGCCGCGTCAATTCGTTGTTGGTCTTTTGACAGAATAGCCTTATTAAGTTCCTGTTCGGCATATGCCAGATATTCATTCAATGAGGACACTTCAGGATCGTGAAGCGCTGCTATCTCAGCCAGATTCTGAGCATGCTGATTCTGAGCTATATTTGTAGTCTTTCCTGAATCCGTCGATTCATTCATATCATTTTCGTCAGCATGTAACGAAGATATTTGAAAAGCTAGGAGAAAAGAAAATAATAAAAAATAAATGATGCACCTTTTTCTTACCTTTCTCATGATTTCCTCCTATGAAATATATATTATGGTGGTAGCGTTTATCACTGACCACCATGTTTCGATGATAGTTACTTCATTTAATGTATAACGCAATTGGCATGCCATGATGTATTTCGTGTAAATAAATATGTTGTTTTAAGTACTTATTTTTTCATTCGCATAAACTTTCGAGCATTATATCACTGTTTCTGTATAAGGTTCAATACAGTGATTCAGCATATTCCAGACATATGCAAAACAAACATCGGGTATCAGGTCTCCACTATCGACCAGGCTATTAATAGGGTCAGGCACTTAATATCTTGACTGTTGACTGGAACCCCTTGCGTTTTACCCTACCCCGAATTATTCAATATCACACTCCAACTAATTCCTTGACATGACACTTTTATTGCCATATCGTTGCTTCATTATTTGAGAGTTGAGCAGTAATATGTATTCAAGAAAAGTGATTATTCATTATTCGGCGGATATTGTGGATCAACCCATAGTACACCGCCTCGTAAAAGATTATGACCTGGCCTTTAATATCCTGAAGGCAAGGATATTTCCAAGACGGGAAGGTCTGTTGGTTCTTGATTTAGTTGGTACAAAAGAAAATTTTGATAAAGGAATCCGTTACCTGAAAGAATCCGGAGTTAGAGTTGAGCCGCTTTCTGACAGGGTGACGCAGAATGTGGAAAGGTGTGTTCATTGCGGGGCCTGCGTCGCCTTTTGTGCAGCAGGTGCATTATATCTCGACAGAAAAACGATGAAGGTTCTCTTTGATCCCGAAAAGTGCAACGGCTGTGAATTATGTGTCACAGCGTGTCCGGTCAGGGCCATGGAAATCGATCTTCTTTAGACTTACTCTTTCTCCCTCATCGCTTTTTCAACATTCCCTGCAATGTCTTTTCCCTTTTTCAGTATATGTCTACCAACCTCTCCGGTCTGATTTTTGACCTCACTTACTGCGCTTTTCACATTGTCAGGAAATTTCTCAGGCGCTTTGTAATAAAAATACCCGGAGACAGCTATCAGAATGAGTCCGAATATGAGTGCAAGTTTTAATAGTTTCTTGACTACAAAGTAGACCATAAAAAGTATTATAACAGCAACAACGATAGCTGCTAAGGGATGGGTTGACAAATAATTGAAAAAATTATCCAAAACAAAACCTCTGGAATGAGGGAATTAGCTGCTTTCCCCTTTATTCTTTAAGATAAAACTGCAATTTTATACCGGCAACTTCTACGATATCACCATCTTTCAGGTCATATCTTTGAGTCACTTCTTCACCATTAATTTTCAGCGGCTTTTTACCGGAGGGGCTGATGAAATAACATTCTTTTCTCCTGTTTACAAGGGCAGCAACCTTGGGAGTGAAGAAACCTTTCAACCGGATACCGGCACTTTCATCCTTGCCAATTGTGGTTACTCTCTCTTTCAGTTCATATTCTCCCATATCAGTGGAACCTTCGATAATAATAAAACCGCCAAGAACTTCCAATTTTTCAGTGGAAGTCAGGATTTTTTCCTGTTCCCGCGGATCAATCACCATCGTTTCATCCATCGATACACCCCTTATGGGAGCTTTGATCCCCTCGTCACGCCTGTGTTCTTCAGAGATAAACTCCAGGGTGTGCTTTCCAATCAAAATTACATCGCCGCTATTAAGAATACTTTTGGATACTTTTTTCCCATCTACAAAAGTTCCATTGAGACTGTTCAAATCCTCGATATAAAAGTTTTCACCCTCTTTAAGAATTTTGGCATGAAATCCTGAAACACCAATATTATCGATAACTATATCATTTTCCGATTTTCTACCGATCGTAGTGGCCTCCTTCTCAAGCGGTAAATCTTTTATTACGGCATCTTTAAATTTGAGAAGAATCTTCGCCATACCTTTCACCTCCTGAACCATTGTAAAAGTTTTAATAAATAAGAAACCCAGTTGCTTTTCCTGATATAAGCCACAATAACTGTGATATTATCTTTACCTCCGTTATCATTTGCCATATCAATAAGTGTTTCGCATGCTGCCGCCGGATCATTGACCAATGTAACGACAGAAAGCATATCATCGTCCGGAACCATTGTACTGAGACCATCGGAACAGAGAATCAGGATATCACCATCAGCTAATGTTAGCTCATCAAGATCTACATCAATCTCTTCGCGGATACCCAAAGCCCTGGTAAGAATATGCTTCATGTCGGATACTTCAGCTTCTTCCTTCGTTAACAGTTCACGCCTCACCTGCTCATGGACCAGCGTATGATCGTCAGTGAGCTGTTCTATATAACCGGCCCTTACAAGATAGACCCTGCTATCTCCCACATGAACTATGCTCAGCCTTTTGTCATTGAGTGAGACTGCATCCAATGTTGTACCCATTCCCTGCCACTCCGGGTTACTTTGTGACGCTTCATGGATAGCCATGTTGGCGAGTCGCACTGCCGAACCAACTCTGTTCGTCGTTTCGGAGAATTCCTCATTGTACTTACCGATCAATTTTTCTTTCTCGCCAATTATGTTGTCAAAATAATCCCTGATAATGTCGATGGCCATCTTGCTCGCAATTTCTCCAGAGGCATGCCCTCCCATGCCATCCGCAATGACGAGGAGACCATTTTCTTCCGAAATATAGAAATTATCCTCGTTGTTCGGTCTGACAAGACCTTGATCGGTTCTGGCAGCGACTATTAATTTCAATGCTACCTCCTATGATGAGACTTTTGCAAAACACCCCCCTTCGCCCAATTTTTGCGTCAGATTCAAAATTTAATCCTCGAAATACTCAATGTATTCCTGTGGTCTTCGGCGAGCCTGCGACGAGCTCAGTCGAATCGCTCAGTCGAACCGTTAAATTTTTCGTCTTCCTTAAACTTGAACGAAATTAAACATTTTGCAAAGGTTTCATGATTTCATGCTCTCTGCAAGTTCTTTTGCCATTTCCATTCCACTTTGATAGCGCTTATCTCTATCCTTGGCAAGGATCTTTTCAATAACAGCAGCACATTTTTCCGGAACATTCGGTGCCACGTCATGAAGCGGGAACGGTGGAGACGTCGTAATGCTGTACATGAGTGTAGCCAGACTTTCTCCCTTGAATGGTTTTTCACCAGTCAAAAGTTCATAGAGAACTACTCCGAGAGAAAACAGGTCAGAACGTCCATCCACTTTATGTCCCGCTATCTGTTCCGGCGACATGTAGCTGGGTGTACCGAGAATGATACCCGTTTGGGTCTTTGAGCTGGCTATAACTCTGGCAATCCCGAAATCCGTCACTTTCACTTCACCATCACTTAAAATCATAATGTTCGCCGGTTTAATATCCCTGTGGACGACTCCGCTGCGATGAGCGTAATCAAGAGCTTGAGCGATTGACGTAATAATCCTCAGGATCCTACTAAGAGGAAGGAGATTGTCCTTCCGGCAGTATTGTTCCAGGTCTGACCCGTCGAGAAGTTCCATGGCCATATAGGCAATGTCATAATCTTCACCTACATCGTAAATAGTTACAATATTGGGATGGGTAAGTTTTCCAGCAGCTTCCGCCTCTTTGAAAAATCTCTTTTTCACCTCGGCAATCTGTGCTTCATCTACCTCTTCATAACGGAGGGTTTTGATTGCCACCTCCCTGTTAATTTTAGGGTCTTTACCCATGTACACCGTCCCCATGGCACCTTTTCCCAACTCCTTTATAATCTCATAGCGCCCGAGGGTTGGCTTCGTCTCGGCACTTTCCACCAGCACCGTGGCATCCTTTCTCCCGCCACCCATTCCAAAGATCATTGTTTCACCGGCTGCCGTAAGCTTTTTTATCTTCTCATCAATGTCCTTGAATTTTCCTGCCTGCATAATATGTCCGTAAACTACAACTGCCTTGTTAAACATTCGTTTTCTCTCAAAATCGAGACCGAGATTATAAAGCAGCTCTTTTACAGCTTCATCTTCAGCCGGACACTTCCTGAATTTATCAAAGGCCAGATCTAACATGCCCTGACCCTGGAAAGACAGCCCGAGCATCTTGTTGGTTTCAACGCCGTCAGCCTCAATGTGTTCCTTTGTCTTCTCTGTGAAGAGATATCGCTTTGACACAATAACGGTATAGCCGACCAGAAGGAGCAGGAATGGGGAAAGAACCTTGATCCAGTATCCCTTCGCGACCAGAAGATATATCGCAGTACCACTCCAAGCCAGAAGAAGTATCAGGGACACAATTGCACTGGTGCCTGCCTTCAATCTTGGTATTACAAGAGAAAGAAATATTCCGAAAATTAAAATAACGCCGAGTTCAAGGAAGAATGCCCAAGAGGGTCTTACGATATGTTTGTTACTGAGGATATTATCAATGACATTGGCTATGATCACACCGGATGGAACACTGGTACCAGTCGGTGTAACGTACATGGTACCAAGGCCGCTCGCGCTGTGAGCAATGATAACAATCTTGTTTTTGAATACCCCGGAAGGAACTTTGTTGTTAATCACATCAACAAAAGAATATGTGGGGTAATTCTCGCTGAAACTGATGAGCATCTGGTTGTTTTCATTGACAGGAATTTTTATATTTCCAATTCTTAACTCATTGAAGCCTGCAGAGAGATCCTTTATGTCAAGATTTTGATATTTTAAAGCCAACTGCAGGGCAAAGGTGGGAAAGAAGCGGTTTTCGTAACTTATCAATAAAGGCTCTCTTCGCAGCGTTCCATCCACATCGGCAATAGCATTTATATGTCCCAGCGCTATCGATTGTGCGGCAAAATCGGGAATCGGAGGAACAATTTCCTGAGCAGTAATAAAATGTCCCAGGTTCGACAAAGCTACAGAATTACGCTTGAGATAATCGGGCATTTTGGATTCGTCATTCAGAAATGGAGCACCAAGGACGAAGTAAAGGGGCAAGATTACACTTTTACTTGATGCAATAGATTCGGCAAGTATGGCATCATTATCCAGTTCTTTTTCGGCTTCTCGTAAAGATAAATAGATTTGACGTAAAGCATCGTTTTCAAGCAAACCGGCATCAGACTCTACCTCCCCAAGGATCTTTCGTATTTCCAGTAATCCCTGGTTGAAATCACTTTCCGAATAGAGGATATCTACACCAATTATTCTTGAGCCGTAGTTCCGAAGTGCATCGATCACATTTGCAATGTAGCCTCTCGGCCATGGCCAACGGCCTATCCGGGCAATACTTTCATCATCAATTGCCACTATCACGATTGGAGAAGATGAAGAATTATCTTGCAGCCTTGACTCCAGGTCGTAAACTCTGCATTCCATTACCTCCAGTGGCGTCCATGAAAAATAGGAAGCTGAAAATGCCAGCAGTGTCAGGAGAAATCCGATAATAAGATCCGGAAGGATCGATTTTTTACCCCTTTTCATACTCTCCCTTTACCCGTAAATTACACCTTACTTCACAATTCCACACAGGACCCGTTCAACGATTGTTTTGTTCTTCAAGAGAAACCTCTATATCACGTACCGCTTCATCTCTTGATTTGTTCCAATCAACCCATTCATTTTTATCCTGTTCTTCGGTGAATACCTCCGGCTTTTCAGCTATACCATCACTGCTTATCCGAATCTGCTGCATCGATCTGACAATAAACGTCCACTCTTCCATCGTTACTTTTCTGGGTCCCGGGACTGGTGTCGGACCGGGAATTTTTTCCGGAGGTCCCGGCGGTTTTGGCAGTGCAACAGTTCCTATCCCCTTGGAAACATTTACCTCTCCATTATAAGTCCTTATTAAAATGGATTGATCCTCATTAACATTCATCCTGAAAACTGTTCCCCTGATACCGCATACCGCATTCGTGGCAGATATCTTCATCCTGGGCTTTAATCCAAAAAAGAATTTTCTTATACTTGTCCAGGTTCTCCCAAAGGCAACCCTGATTCTGACATTTCTTTTTCTCGATTTTTTACTGCAGTGAATCTGACGGATCTTAAAACTGGTATTATCGGCAAAACGAAGAGTAGAACCATCGGGCAGCAGAATTTCCAGCCTCGACTTGGCCGCTGTAATGACTTCATCTCCTTCCGTAAGGAAGTCTCCATTCTTTAACAGACGAATTTTCGTACCCCCTGTCGAAGTAACCGTGGCCGTACCTTTTAGAAAAGTTACACTGGCTTGATCGCTCCCGATCTTTACAATTACAGGTCTTTTTGCATTAACAGCCTGCGGAAAAGCTATCAAAAGGAAAAATAAAGATGTAATCACAAGAAAGATCGAATTTATACGCACTTTCATTGTACTATTGCCCTCACGAACCAACACTGCAATCTCTTTTAATCCGAAATCCGCCCATCCCTGCTAATTGAAAATAACTTTCACAATATTCGATTAATTGCTTATTCAAATAACATTTCCTTTATAAAATAGCAATATATTTCCCTGCTTAGCCACATACATAAGATTTCTAAAGATATAAAATTATATACAGAATCACATTTTTTTCTTGACCTGTGAATTACACTCTATTAAATTTGAGAAACTTTTTAACAACTCTATACTTTTAATCGACTTTTATAAAAGGAGGTTTGTGTTTTGGCAACGGGTACTGTTAAATGGTTCAGTGAAAAGAAGGGCTTTGGTTTTATCAAACAGGAAGACGGCCAGGATTTATTTGTCCATTACTCTTCCCTTAACATGCCTGGGTTCAAGTCCCTTACCGAAGGGGATGAGGTATCCTTTGAGGTAGAACAGACCGATCGGGGTCCACAGGCAAAAAACGTTCAAAAGCTATAATAAGAAAGATACACCCGAAACCTGTCAATATCCTCAATGCGTGCTGTAAATCCGTGGGCTTCTTTATTTATTGTACTTATCCTCCAATAGTGGCAAGCATCTCCCTGAATTGTCCAAGAACTTCTTTGCTGAACAGCATGCTAACATGATTTTCGTTAAAACCAAAACATCGCGCTGCTTCTGATTGAGCGCGAGGATCTAACTGACTCTTTAGTGCAACCGTTCCGTCATCGGCACCTTTAAGGATTAATTTGTCTCCTTTATAGCCAAAAAGAAGACAAAATTTAACCTGTGGTGGAAGTTTCTTTTGAAAAAGACTTTCAATGAATTTACTTCCCGGCGATAAATCTTTCCATGATAGAGGGGACTTAAAAAAACCGTTTGTTGGCGCTAATTTCGCCCTATCAACCCCACCCCATGGTGTGGAAATGGAAACGAATAATTTCAAACAATAGGAGTCTTTATTAAAATTATTTTCATTAATAAAAGAACGAACAATCAATCCCCCCATGCTATGAGCGGTAATGTAAAGTTTCTTAAATTTATATTTATTATAAACGGCGTTTAGCTTTTCATAAAGCAAATCAGATACTGTTTTTAAATGTAACCCTGAGGGATAATAAAAAAACCATGGCTGATACAGGGTCCTGTCAATATTACTTGCGATAAACTCCCAATCTTTGGGAGTACCTCCAGATCCGTGAACGAAAAGTACAGGAATCTTTGCTTTGTCAAACTTTTCAAGAGCATATATATTAACGTCGACCGCTTCAATAAATCGAGAAGGGGTCCAGAGTCCTACTGATCCATATTTTCTGGAGAACATGTCATCGTCAAGACTGACTATTTCACCATCTTCGAGACTGTTCAACTTTTTGTGTTTGTGAAGCGGCATTTTTAAATCAATCGGAAAATCAAACAGTTTCTTTCCAGTATTCGATATAACAAAATCAAGTTCTCCGATCACCTGTCCTCCTGCTATTGATACAATACCGGGGTTTTCATGTTGTCCAACAAATTCGTTTTGTTCGCAAATAAGATTTTTGTTGAAATCGGCAAATGCAAGAATGTTATATCTGCCTTCAGGAACATACAGCATATAAGGACCTGGTTCGGGTAATATATTGTAATCAGCAACCTTTTTATTTGTAATTTGTTTTGAGACAGCAATAATAACCAAAGGACTTTTTACAGGGTATTTACTGACGATTTTACCCATTAAAACGCCGCATCTTTCTGGCTGGGCCTGTTTGATATCATCTGGACCGGGATTATAGAAAGGCGAAAGATTCAATCTAACCTGGTTAAATGTCATCTTTAAACAATTGCACCCGCAAAACAGGCCTGCTATCAACAATAAGAGTAAAATATTTTTAATTGTTTTCATCGGAATATGAAAAAGGCGGAATAGTGGTGCAACTGTTATTCAATGTATACTCAAATTGACTGACTACCAAACAACTTCACGATAATATTCCGGGTCAGTATCACCTTCAGTAGAGATTACCAATACCTTAGAATCTGATCCTAATCCAAGTTGTTCAGTTAATTCATTAAACAGGTAATTGTTCAGTAATTCGTAAACAAGACCGGTGGTCACTGCCCCGGATTCACCGGATATTACTCGATCATCTCTTTCAAGGGGATTCCCAAGTATACGCATGCCTTTTAGTGCCACCTGATCTGAACAGGCTATAAATGCATCAGCGTTTTCTTTTAGTATCTCCCACGCAATTCTACTGGGTTCTCCACATGCCAGACCAGCCATGATGGTATCAAGATCCCCCTGAACTGCATGCGGTTTTCCATCAGCTATAATCATAGACTTATAAAAACAGGCAGCTTTCGTCGGTTCGACAACCGCAAAAAAAGGCCTGGGTTTATCACGGTAATGACATAAAAATGCTTGAAGGGCTGCGGCCAGCGAACCAACACCAGCTTGCACAAAAACGTGAGAAGGCCATTTCCCATCTATTTGCTGAAATGTTTCTATCAATAACGTAATATAACCCTGCATAATATAGGTTGGAATTTCCTCGTATCCCGGCCATGACGTGTCTTGAAGTAAAATCCATCCCTTTTCGGTGGATTGCTTTGCAGCCAATCTTACAGCATCATCATAATTTCCATTGATGATGGATGCCTCTGCCCCAAAATTACGTATGGCTTCCAGCCGGACTTTTGATGAACCTTTTGGCATGTAGACGACTGCTTTACAGCCCAGCTTGTTGGCAGCCCATGCAACTGCCCGTCCGTGATTACCATCGGTAGCCGTAACAAAAGTTAAATTCTGGAGCTTTGAAGTATGTGATAAGATCTGTTCAAACGTAAATTTTTTAACATCCAGCTTTAACTTTTTTGCCAGCATTTTTCCTATGGCATAGCTCGCGCCAAGTACCTTGAAAGCTTTAAGATCAAATCGGGATGCTTCGTTTTTTACCCACAGGTCACTTATCCCCAGGTATTTCGCCAACTGCGTTAGTTCGGCTAATGGGGTTGGATGATAGCCTGGCAAACTCTGATGAAAATTTATCACTGACCTTTGAACATCGAGTGAAACTATATTCATAGCCTTTGATGAAGCGCTTTGCGAACGATTTTTGTTGAGGTGATAAACAATTTCTGTTTTCTGAGTCATAAATACGCAACCATCATAATCAAGGTAAGGTTATGCAAGGGTCTCTTAATTGAAGCGGTCATCTGCAATGGCTTTACCCTTTCGTACTGATTCGAGCCAACCAACGCGTACTTTATCACAATTATCGAATTCACCAACGTAGGGCTTGATGTCCAAGACGGGTGTACCATTGAGGATGTCCACACTTTCGACCGACAGCATGTTCTCATCGATTCCAAGCAGCCTGACCACCGATAATCCTATGGGATTCGGGCGGTTGGGTGCCCGGGTCGCAAACAGACCTCTGGGTTCCGTGTCGAGGAACGGCACGACTTTCAAACGATAGCCCACCGACTTGTGCAAATGATAAAGAAGAATAATGTGCGAGAAACCATCGAGATCGCTCAGACCGTCTGCGAATTTCTGAAACACTTCAACAGTACCCTTCACTCCTTTTGCGCGCGAGGGCTGTATCGGAATTCCTTCAACATCTTCGAATGGGCTGTGCACCAAACCAATTGGCTGATATTCGATTCTCATGATCACGGTTTCCTTCATGGTATACTTATTACTTAGATCGATAACGCTCAAGTGCCAATATAAATATGGGAAATTCCCTGCATTTCCCCAATTCACTACCTTCGTGCAGGCTTGCTGCTGTTAAAGATGTCGCGGTGCAGCTTCCACTGTCCATCCACTTGCTTCCAAATAACGATGTACTTACCATTATCGAGAATCCGTTCCCCCTCACCCAGAACTGTGTACCGCCCTACCTCGATGGCTGTATGGCCGTGACCATCTACTTCGACGGTCTCAAGCTTCATTGCCCTGACTCCCCTGTCAATGCTGACCTGCCAGAACTCCCGGATTGCCTCCCTGCCTGTGACAAAGTCGCTGTTGGTTGGCATGAGCTGCCCGTTCTCCGTGTAGAGTGTCGCGAGACCAGCCGTATCGCCCCGGCTGAAGACGGCCATGAATTTCTCGTTAGCAGTCGTAATGAAACCTTGAACATCGGTTGAATTTGACTGGGTCATGATTCCTTACCTCCATGATAATTATTCTGATTAATGCACATAATTACTGGCTCAATCCAGGATCGCCGCAAGGGATATTGCTGTGGTACTTGGGGATATACATTATGCTGTACGGATGTATAATGTATATTGTAGGTTTGACCCTGTCCCGGATAAGTTGATATTTGCTGAATTTTCTGGTAGATTTATTTTATTCTTATTATCACGAGAACAAAAATAGTTTAACAAGGGATAAGGATAGTTGTCAACATCAAAAGACCATAAGTAAATACTGGATTCTCGAAGGTCAAAGGCTAAAGAATTCAAAACTCAAATTTCCGGATCAGGGGGATTAATTCCTAGGGCGGCAAAGCCGCAAGGGATGAGCAACGAGCAATGTGGACTGAGAACTAAAGGCTAAAGGTTTTTTCTTGATCCTTTGTCCTTGTACCTTGTACCTTTTCACTGCTGACACCAGCATCTGCGCAAAAAACGCAGTTATTGAAAATAATGACTTTAATACCAGGAGGATAAAATGGACTGGGGAATGAAAAATCGTATGTCACAACTTATTAAACCGGATGGGCATTGCTTTTTTTTGCCCATAGACCATGGTTATTTTCAGGGACCGACGGCCAGCCTGGAAAAGCCCGGTGAAACCATAGCACCTCTTCTGCCTTATTGTGATGCCCTTTTCGTTACCAGGGGAGTATTACGATCGGCAGTGAACCCGCAGAACAGCAAACCCATAATTCTCAGGGTGTCGGGGGGAACCAGCGTGATCGGCAATGATCTGGCAAATGAAGGTATCACAACGTCAATCGATGAAATTCTACGCCTCAATGTATGTGCCGTTGGTATCTCCATCTTTGTGGGAAGCGATTATGAGCGAGAATCACTGTTAAATCTTGCGGAACTCGTCAACCAGTGTGAAGATTACGGCATACCGGTCATGGCCGTGACAGCCGTAGGCAAGGAATTGGAAAAACGGGATGCCAGATACCTTGGTCTATGCTGTCGTATTGCTGCTGAGCTGGGCGCACGTGTCGTCAAGACATACTGGTGTGAAGACTTTGATCAGGTTACGTATGGTTGCCCCGTTCCCGTTGTCATGGCAGGTGGCCCCAAATGTGAAACGGAGCTTGAGGTCTTTGAATTCGTTCATGACGGCATGCAAAAAGGCGCCATCGGTGTCAACCTCGGCAGAAATGTATGGCAGAATCCCTATCCGGTGGGCATGGCGAAGGCTTTGCGATCTGTTATCCATGAGAATTACACTGCCAGGGAGGCCTTTGAGCTTTTTAATAATGAAAAGAATAAGTAATGAAATCTTGTAAAAGGGGAACAATGGGCCGATGGTCCCGTTAAAGCGGAACTACAGAACAACCCGCATCAAAACATGTAGGGCCTGTTCCCCCGAACAGGCCGATACGGGTTAATGAGTGACGAAGAAATTATACGATTAGCGAGATTACGGGGGAATATTAAGATGCGCGTAGCAATGTATTATAATAACGCCGATATCCGGTTGGAAGAGGTTCCAACACCCAAAATCGGGCCCGGCGAGATCCTTATCAAGACCATTGCCAGTGGTATCTGCGGCAGTGATGTCATGGAATGGTATCGTATCAAAAAGGCCCCTCTCGTCCTGGGTCATGAAATAGCGGGAGAAATCGTCGAAATAGGAGAAGGCGTAGAACGTTATAAAATCGGTGACCGGGTCTTCGTTTCCCACCATATTCCCTGCAACACCTGTTACTATTGTCTGAGAGGGTATCACACGGCATGTGAGACATTACACACGACAAATTATGATCCCGGCGGTTTTGCAGAATACATACGTGTTCCCGGCCTCAATGTTGACCGCGGCGTTTTTATTCTACCGGACGAGCTGTCTTTTGATGACGGGGTTTTTATCGAACCTCTGGCCTGCGTTGTACGGGGGCAAAGGCTTGTAAATTTACAGCCGGGACAGTCGGTACTTATCCTGGGGAGCGGCATTTCAGGTATGCTACATCTGTTGCTTGCAAAAGCTTTAGGAGCGGGAAGAATCATCACAACGGATGTAAGCGAATATCGACTCCGGATGGCGCACAGTTTCGGAGCAGATGCAGCAATAGAGGCCCACGAAGATATCCCTGCCCGACTACTTGAGATCAACGACAACAGACTTGCCGATCTTGTAATCGTGTGTACCGGGGCTCCATCGGCTTTTGATCAGGCATTGAAATGTGTAGACAGGGGGGGCACCATTTTATGCTTTGCAACGACAGAACCGGATGTTGAACTCTCTGTCCCCCTTAATGAATTCTGGCGAAATGAAATAAAGTTAATGCCCTCTTACGGCAACAGTCCCCTTGATGCCATTGAAGCCATAGAGCTTATTCGGGCAGGTCGTGTACCTGTCGAAAAGATGATTACACATCGATTGAGTCTGGAAGAAGCCGGGCTTGGTTTTCAGCTTGTTGCTGAAGGCAATGAATCGATGAAAGTGATCATTGAGCCACACGGATAACACTAACGCGGCAAAGCCGCAAAGGCAAAAGGTCAAAGGCTAAAGAATTCAAAACTCAAATTTCCGGATTAGTGGATTAATCCCCAAAGCGGCAAAGCCGCAAATCCGAATATCAAATAACAAATTTTTAAAACAGTTTTGGACATTCGAGTTTGAGGTTTTGATATTGTTTCGAATTTCGTACTTCGGATTTAGAATTTATTTTCCGCCAACATCTGCGCAAAAAACGCAGTTGTTGTAAATAAAGACTCTAAAGAGGTGGAAACATGAAAAAGATTTTATGTCTGATCCTTTTTATTATTTTCTTCTGGACTCTCCCCTCATCGGCAGAGAACTATACCGTCCAGGGAAATATGACGTCTCAGATTCGCTTTGAGCTTCAGAAAAATGTGACAACCGTACCGGGAATTCGAAAAACAATCCTGAGCTTTGTTGTTCCTCCGACATTCAAGTCACCCACTTACAATCAAAATGTTCAGGAATTCGACATCAACTTTTCACCTAGTCCAAATGACAAAAAAAGAGATACGGATGAGCGTGGAAATCAGATCATTACGGCCACCTGGGAAAAACCACCAAAATCCATTAATGTACGACTTGCCTTTAACGCGTCAAACACGACCAAATTAGAGACACTGGAAACCACTGCCCCTTTCCCTGTCAGCGACGTACCTGATGACATCAAATATTATCTGAAATCAACCGAACAGGTCCAGACTGATGATCCCCGAATTGGAAAAAAGGCCCGGGAATTGACCCGGGAGGTAACCACCGAATTCGATGCCGTGCAGCGTATCCTGACATGGGTAGTTGACCACGTCCGCTATGTAACGCCCCCTGCAAAGTACGATGCTCTTTATGCCTTCGGGGCCGGCAAAGGTAACTGTCAGAATTTCTCCCACTTGTCTGCTGCCCTGATGAGGGCCGTCGGTATCCCCGTGCGTATCGTTAATGGTGTCACACTGAACAGACCATTTAATATTACCCGCCAGAAGGGCGTCCTCACTGTCAAGATGGGACAGGGACGTCATTCCTGGATTGAGGTGTGGTTTCCCGATCTTGACTGGGTACCTCTTGATTCTCAACAGACATCGATGTTCGTTGCCAACCGCTTTATCAGGATCGAAGTGGGCATAGACAACAACGAAACTATTCAAGATGGACGTCTGAGATGGACCAAGACCAGGGGTAGCACAGGTAAGCTTAGTACCCATGAGATCATAAACGCCGATTTCGCCAGCGATTCGGTGAATGTTGAGGGTAAACGTGAAACGTATGGTCCGAAAAATCTGCTCATGTCTCCTCTTGTAAAAGCCAAATTCAAGAAAGTCGAGTACATACCGCCACCGCCGCCACCCGTTATAACTGATGCCCAGAAGGCAAAATTCCGTTACGAAGTTCCTTTTCTGTTCGGTAATCTCGATTTTCCTACTGATATTGATTTCGCCTTCCCTCCAACCCCGACAGTTGCAACAGGTGAAAAAAGCTTCGAGAAGACCAGGGATTTCTACGTAGAAACCGCTGAATACGTGACCACCAAACTCGTCCAGTATGCCCAGGTATTTGTCCTGGAAAAACCGGTCAAACTCCAAAAATTAGGACTGGCGTTACACAAGTTTGGCGGCGAAGGTCAGCTCTGGATAGACCTGTATAAGGATAATGATGGAAAGCCGGGAGATATTCTTACCACCAGTGATATGCTCGATCTTTCAGGGTTATTACTAAAACCAGGTTATCGCTGGGTTGATTTCGATTTTATTCGAAGCAAACTTATCCTTATGCCGGGTTCTTACTGGATTGGCCTGGGATATACAGGAAGTCCCATTTTGAACTGGTTTTACACCTATGGAAAACCGGTCGGACCCGTTGATGGCACCCGATATAAAGGCGTCTATGAGGAAGACTGGAGCGGGGCTCTCAGTTATGAATTTAATTACCGGGTAATTGGTCTTACGGTCCGGTAGGTTTTTCGATTCAGATAATCTAACCCAGATAAACTGGAAATTCGAAATTCGAAGCACTAAATGCGAAACAAATCCGAATTTCTAATATTCAAATGTTCAAAACATCAACACCACAGAA
>Ga0209121_10001197_pt1 | contig 27224 bp, 23 predicted proteins | sample Cruoilmetagenom3_FD_187292 | JGI IMG/M metagenome (GOLD analysis project Ga0209121, IMG submission 187292) | Oil polluted marine microbial communities from Coal Oil Point, Santa Barbara, California, USA - Sample 3 (SPAdes) (version 2) | ecosystem: Environmental > Aquatic > Marine > Oil seeps ...
GCCGGTAATTTTTCTGAATCGCGCGGGGTGGCGTTTTTGAAGAAATTTCTCTTTGACTATGACCAGCGTGATACCGCGGTAGGCACACTTTCCGGTGGGGAACGGGCCAGGCTGCAGATTGCCTTAATCACCCTTTCCGGGTCAAATTTTCTGCTGCTGGATGAACCGACAAATCACCTCGACATTCCCTCCTGTGAAGTGCTGGAAGATGCTCTGCTGGCGTTTGACGGCACCATTCTGGCGATCTCCCATGACCGCTATTTTCTGGACCGCATTGCTACCCGGATTGTGGCATTGAAAGGCGATGGTGTTAATGAGTATCTGGGGAATTATTCAGACTACGAATCATCTCAGCGGCAATTGAGAACGTAAATGCTTTATTGGGGAATCTATTACTGTTAAGTTTACTCAGCGGTAGAAAATTTATTAATTACCCATTCACCAAGCGCTGCTCACCCTTTTTCTATTATTAAAATGTCGACCGCCAGGGACGCCGACCCTGGCGGTCATCAGAAGGAGAAGAAAAGTGTCTTAGCTATCTGTATCATAGCAAAGAAACGCAAAAATAACTTGACGATTACCCTACGATCGCCCTACAAGTGGGCTGCGGTCTGAGAATGGACGGGGGAATCAAAAACGCCAGGCTTTGACTTAGGCCTGGCGCTTGTGATATTAGTGAAAAACGCTATTCGTAGCGCAGCGCTTCAACCGGCGCAAGCGAAGCTGCCCGGTTGGCGGGGTAATAGCCAAAGAAGATCCCCACGGCCGCCGAGAAAAGCGTGGCCAGCAGAACGGAATTCAGGGTCACGTTGATATTGAGCATAGTGCCGGATTGGATGGCAATCCGACTCACGATCAGGGAGATTCCCCAACCCAGGGCAATCCCCAGGATGCCGCCGATCATGCTCAGCAGGACCGATTCGGTCAGGAACTGGGTCAGGATGTCGATCTTGCGCGCACCCAGCGCCTTGCGCAGGCCGATCTCACGGGTTCGTTCGGTGACAGAGACCAGCATGATATTCATGATCCCGATCCCACCCACCAGCAGTGAGATCGCGCCGATCCCACCAAGGAAGATTGTCAGGACATTAGTGATTGAGGCTGCAACTGCCAGGAAATCCTGCTGATTCAGGATGGAGAAATCATCAGGGTTGCGGGGCGGAATCCGGTGGGTGGAGCGCAGCACGGTAGTGATCTGATTGATCGCTTCATCCGCGTCCTCCGCCTGGGCCACCGAGACCAGGATGTATTGGACTGCATTAGACGAGCCGCTCCGGGGTAGTCGGGTCTGGGCGGTGGAGATGGGGATATAGACGTTATTATCAGGGTTGTTAAAGGCGCTGCCGCCTTTGGCTTCAGTCACGCCCACCACCCGGTAAGGGTATCCGCCAATCCGCACGGTCTGGCCGACTACACCGCTGCTGCGGCCGAGTAGGGTTTCTGCAATTTGCGGTCCCAGGATCACGACCGCACTGCGGCCTTCCACCTGGGATTCGGTGATGAATTCCCCTTCCGCCATTGTCAGGTTTTGGACGAATTGATAATCCGGTGTCACACCGGAGATCGATGTCTCCACGCCTACATCACTGAAAGAGAGCTCACTGGCGCCGGAGACCACTGGCGCGACATAAGCGATTTTGGATGTTCGGGCTGAACTGTTCAGCGCTTCCACATCCCGCAATGTCAGGTCTTCGGGATTGCTCACGTCTTCCTCGTCGTTGCCTTTGAGGATGTAGATGACGTTCGTGCCGATGCTTTCGATTTCACCAGTGATGGAATCTCCAGCGCTTTCGCCAATTGAGAGGAGGGCAATCACCGAAGCCACCCCAATCACAACACCAAGAAGGGTCAGCAGGGAACGAAGTTTATTGGAATTGAGGCTTTGTATGGCCTCCTTGAGGTTAAGGAAGAAATTCATGCCCGCACCTCCTCTGATTCAATCATGCCATCTCTCAGATGGATCACGCGTTCCGCAATCTGGGCGACTTCCGGGTCGTGAGTCACGATGATCAAGGTTGTTCCATTGTTATGGTTTAAATCCAGTAAGAGATTTTTGATCTCATCGCCGGATGTAGAATCGAGATTGCCGGTAGGTTCATCAGCCAGGATGATTGCTGGATTATTCACCAGGGCACGGGCAATAGCTACTCGCTGCTGCTGACCGCCGGAGAGTTCATTGGGCTGATGCTGAATGCGGTCTCCCAGGCCCACGGCTTCGAGGGCTCCCTGGGCCATCTTGGATCGCTCGTTAGTGATGCCGGCATAGCGCAGGGGAAGTTCCACATTCGCCAGGGCAGTCGCCCGGGGCAGCAGGTTGAACTTCTGGAAAACAAAGCCGATCTTCTGGTTGCGAACCAGAGCCAATTCGTTATCATTCAAAGAGGATACAAGTTCACTTTCGAGGTAGTAATCCCCATCTGTGGGGATATCCAAGCAGCCGATCATGTTCATCAGGGTGGACTTTCCCGAGCCGGAAGGTCCCATAATGGCTAGGACCTCACCTGGGTGGACAGAGAAGCTCACGCCCCGCAGGGCATGGACCTCAATTTCGCCCATCTGATAAACCTTGGATAGGTTTTCAACACGAATTACATTTTCATACGTGGTCATAGGTTGCTCTAGTTTCCAAAGTTGCCGAAACCACTTGGCGGGCCGCTAAAGGCGAAATCGCCAGTCAGCTCCTCAGGTGGATTGAGGACGATCAAGTCACCTTCCTCAATATCTGCGCTGAGGACTTCGCTGTAGTTATCGGAATAGCCGCCCAGGGTCACGGGGACGGCCACATAGGTGCCGTTCCTTTCAACATAGACGCTCTCCTGGTTATCAACCATTACAATGGCATCATTGGGGATTACAAACACATCGTCTTTTTCTTCCACAAGTATGTTCACAGCGGCCGTCATGCCGGGCTTGATCCGCCCATTGGTGTCCTCGTCCATTTGAATGCGAACGTCATATTCGACCACACCTTGAACGGAGGTCCCTACGGGGGAGATCTGGATCACATGACCGGTAAAATTTTCGTTGTAATAAGCGTCGAATACCAACTCAGCTGGCTGATCCAGCGCGACCAGGGGAATATCCACTTCGGAAATCTGGACATCCAGATAGAGATTGGAAAGATCGCCCAATTGGGCAGCCTGAGAACCGATCTGGATGACATCGCCTTCCTGTACGGGCAGGGTGGTGATCACGCCATCGAAAGGTGCTTTTACGAACAGGCTGTCCGCGCGGGACTGGGCTATGACCAGCTGGGTTTCAAGAATGGCGACCTGATCAGGATCGGGACCGTTGGTCAGGATATCCACTTGTGCCTGAAGATCAGCGACCTTCGCTTCGGCCAGTTCCACTTTTAGTTCGGCTTCAGCAATTTCCTGCTCGGTGTAACCGGCGTTGCAGTAATCGAGATTGGCCTGGGCAGTGTTGACAGCCCGAAGGGTATCTGCGTTTTGTCGGTATTTATAGATCAACTCGGCCTGATCCAGTTCATCCTCAAGATCCTGAAGGCGTTCATCCGTGCATCGCTGGTAGTTCATGATCTTGCGGTCGGTTGCCAGGTCATCCAGATCTTCTTCCGCATTAAGCAGGTCAAGTTTGGCCTGGGCCAGTGTGGATTGCCAGTTCTCATTGAGATCGTCAAGGTTGTTTTGGGCGTTAATCACATCGATTTGCGCCTGCAGGATGTCCGCGGAAACGGAATCCGGATCAAGGCTCATCAGGATGTCGTCCTTTTGAACAGTATCTCCCAGACTGACATAAATATCACCGACTGTCCCACCGGCTGACCAGGTGAGTATCGCGGATTGGGAAGGTTCAACGCTTCCCGTTCCGTAAATATTTGAATCCAAATTTTGCCGCTGATAAGGTTCGGTTTCCAGTCCAGCCAGCAGTTCCGCTGTTGTCTGGCGGTTGCGCCAGATGCTGAATCCCACAACCAGGATCACAATAGCCACAACAGCCAATGCAATCCACATACCACGCCGGCGTTTATTATTATTATTATTTTGCGTTTCAGTCACGTTCTGCCTCCACAATAAATAGGTACTTATTAGATTTTGATTCTGCTGAAATCTATTCTTAAAAAACCGTTCATCATTATACTGGTCGTATGTAAGAATTGTAACAGCGCGTAGAAGGTTATACCCGTAAAGGTTTTGTAAATCAATCTTGGCAGCAATAATACAGCCCTCCAGATTCAATCTGGAGGGCTGTGATAAATTAAAGGCTCAAGGGTTATGATCAATCACCGAAATCCACTTCAGCGGTCATTCCCCAGCGGAGCTGATCGTCGTTTTCAAGCAGCTTGATTCGGACGGTATAGGTAATATCACCATATTGCTCAAGCGCATACTGGCTGATGGATTCCACTTCGCCGTTAAAAGTTTCACCGGAGAGGGCGTCAAAGGTGACGGTTACAGCCTGACCAATTTGGACCTGGACAACTTCGTCTTCCGTCAGGTCATTGGTTTCCACATACCATTGGGAGTCGTCAATCAGGACGGCGGCCAGCTCGCCTGGGGCGGTCAGCGCGCCTTCCACCAGATCCATCCGGACGATCTTGCCGGCGAAGGGCGCCGTCAATTCGACATAATCCAGGGTGGCGTTTGCGGCGGCCAGCTGGCGTTTGGCCTGGTCGAGGTTGTCCTTGGCCAATGCCAGGGCGTCGGGATCGGGGCCATCAACGGTGTCATCAAAAGTCTTCTGGGCGTTATCCAGAGCTTTCTGGGATGCAGTGAGCTGCGCCTGGGCCAGGTCATATTGATTTTGGAGTTCTTCATAGGCCCAGCGAGCTTCGTCATAGGCTTGCTGAGCATCCTCTACGGCATCCTCAAATGATTGCCGGAGAAGATTGTCTTCATCCAGGTCCTCATATTCCTTCAGGTCATCCTGGGCCTCCGTGAGGTCATCTTCGGCCTCGTTCATGTCAACTTTGGCATCATCCAGGTCTTCCCGAAACTCATCCGTATCCACAGCGTCCCAGGCCTTTTCCGCTTCCACCCGGGCCTGCTGCGCCCTGATCAGGTCCACTTCAGCCTGAGCGTGGATCAGGTCGGCCTTTTCGTTCAGGTCGTCGAGGGCTTGCTGGGCCTGAAGGACGGCCAGATTAGCCGCGAGAATCTGGGCATCGTAAGTTTCCGTATCCTTCAGCCGGGCAATGGCTTCGCCTGCGCCTACATTTTCCCCTTCATGAACCAGAATCTCCCCAACTGTTCCGGAGACCGCGAAGGTCAGGGTAATCGAATCGGTTGGCACCAGGTTTCCTTCCGCGACAACCCCCTCAACCGTCACAGGCTGGGGAATGGGGGTTGGCGTTGTGGGGGAGCCTAATCCGTCACAACCGGAAAGTAATAAAACGGAACCAACCAAGAGACTTAGTATGATCCAACCAGTTTTTTTCATGTTTCACCTCATTCATCCATTACGATTGCAGTATTTCAAATACTGAGCTCATTAAAAATATATTTATTCATAGGACAGGACTTCCCTTATAGTCAACCTGGCTGCGCCGCGCGCAGGCATGATACTCGCAATCATGGATAGGACGCCCACGATTCCAAACCAGATCAGGAAGCCCGTGGCAGTCAAAGTATATTCTCCGGTCATACCGAAAATTGATACGTTGATGATGTAGGACATAAAATAGCTGAGCGGGAAGGCCACCAGTGCAGCTATAACCCAACTCATCAATCCGATCAGGGTGCCTTCGATAATGACCTGCCGCATCACCTGGATGTCGGTCGCGCCAATGGCCCTCATCACGCCGATCTCCCGGGTCCGTTCCATGACATTCATGCTCATGGTGCCGGCCAGGCCGATGCTGCCGACCAGGGCTATCAGCCCGGCCATGATTAACAGGAAAATGGTCAGCGTGTCCAGGCCGAGAGTGGAGTTGCCAACAAGGCTGGCGCTGCTGCTGGTGTTGTTGACATGGAAACCTTTTTCACGGAAGAAGGTATCCACCTGCTTGACCAGGTCTTCCACTTGATTGTTCTGTTTGATCTCCGGCGCGGCCACGATCTGGAAGTTCGAGGCTTGATTGGCGTTTCCGGTGACGCTGTTCAGGTAGTCCAGGGGAACATAGACGATAAAGGAATCATTCCCGACAAATTGGAAGAATCCGACAATGGTCCAATCCACCTCTCGGCGGTTTACGAAGAGTGTAATTGTGTCCCCGGCTTCCAAATCGGGATAGCGTGTGAGGAAGGCTTCATTCAAGACAATGGCATTCTCATCACCGGGGATCAGCCATCGACCGCTAACCAGGATCGGTTCGATTAATTTGGATTCGGGCGCTGCGCCCATCATCTCAACACTTTCAGCTGCGTCGCCATTATAATTAATAAGCTGGCAATAGGCTGCCGCCCGCGGTTCAATAGACTCGATGCCCGGGATGGCAACGGTCAGAAGTTCAATCTCCCGGATGGGATAGTAACGATCAAAATTGATACTGATATCGGCCAGGACATACTTGGCAACCCGGTCCACATAACTATCCAAAGAAGCACGAACGTTAAAGGTCGCGATGAACATCGCACCGCCCAGGCTGAGGGTGATCAATGTCAGGATCAGGCGGCCTTTCCGCCGGAAGGTGTTGCGCAAGGCGATCAATACTGGTCGGGTGATGCCTTTAGTTTTCCTGGTTTGTTCTTCTTTCTTGTGTTTACCTGCGTTATCCGTTTCAATACCTGTCTGGGTGATGGCTTCCTGCACGCTGATCTTGGACGCTTTGAGGATGGGCAGGATGCCAGCCAATTGAGGCAGGATTAACCCGATTAGAACCTGCAAGGCGACGACAATCGGGATGTAATGGAAATCGGAGGCAACGTAGTTGATCCGTCCTGAGAAGAACCTCGACAGGGCAGTCCAGGCCCGGCCGGCGGTTGGGATAGCAATCACCATCGCAATCAAACTGAAGATCAGGATGAAGATCGTGTACATGCGGACGATTGTTTTCCGCTGGGCACCAATCCCCTTCATGATGCCGATGAACTGCACCTGTTGAGAAAAGAGTGCTGTCATGGAATTGAAAACCAGGAAACCGCTCAGAAACACGGAGAACGCACCCAACAGCGCCAACAAGCCGGCCATTGCAGTGATATACCCTGCGTTGGGATGAGTTGTGGGAGATAGGTTGGTCACGGAACTGACTGAACGGCCGCTCTGTTCGATGACTTTGATCACATCCTGAGAGACCTGATCAATCTCACTTGCTGAGAGGGTGGGATCCACAGTCACCAACAGATTATCGTAATCCAGGGACTCTTCCATCCAGGGCAGCGAATCGTAGGTCACATATCCATAGGTCGGCGCAACAAAATAGGTAGTGCCGACCACGCCGATGGTTTGATCCTGAACCATTCCAGTAATTGGAATTTCTTTCAGCGTTCCGGAAGGAAGCTGCACCAGCATGGTATCACCAACATTTAAATTAGTTTCAATATGCAGATCCAGCATGATTTGGCGATCATCCGGATAGGTTCCCATGCGCAATTCCACCTGGTCAATGGTTTGGCCGCCTTCCGGCAGGACCCGAATAACCATATTCTCCCATTCACCATCACCATTTTTGAACTGCCAGGCAAGGCGTTTTTCACCATCCGCGGTGCTGACCCCATCCACACGCCGGACTCGTTCCAGTAATTTATCGTCAAACGGGTCCACCATGAAGCGCAGATCGGCTGGATTGATGGCGTCATAACCATTCTGCATATCTTCAAGGATTGAGATATAACCGGATGTGATCATGCCCACCGTGAACAAACCAATGGTCAGGGAAAGCACAACCAGGACGAACCGGGTTTTGTTCCCCCAGAGGTCAGCAAAGACTTTCCGCCAGCGGGGTCTCATTGGGCCACCCCCTTCTTATTCTTAAGGAGGTTTTCAAGGCCCTGCTCAAATTGCGCTTGAACCTCGGGGTAGCTACTGGCGGCCTGCAGAAAGGCTGGATATGGCAGTATTGCAACCTCAGTGGGGTTGTCTGCGGCAAAGGCATCGGATAATCGGGGAAGATGGCTGTTGGAAACTTGCGCGCCGGGAATAAAATCGCCGGGTCCAAAGGTGAGTGGGGTTTCTGAGTTGTCATCAGGTTTAGCCCAGAGCCGGCCCTTCGCCACCAGGATCAGGGTGTTCGCCAGAGCGCCGTTGATTTCCAGAGCCTGGTGGCGGTTCAGAATGCGATGTTCGAGAGAATCCGTGCAGCTTCGCAAAACGGGATGGGGCATCCAATGGAAGGCGTGCGCCAGCAGCGGGTCAATCACCTCACCATCTGAGATCAGCACAGTCTGTGAGAGGCAGTGTTCAATTTCGGGGTCGTGGGTGATCATGATGATCGTCCGGCCTTCATTGGCCAGCGATTGGAATTTGTCATAGACGAAATCAGCCGTCCGGGCATCCAGATTGCCGGTGGGTTCATCTGCCACGATGATTGGGGGATCGTTGGCGAGCGCACGGGCAATGGCAGCGCTTTGCTGCTGCCCACCAGACACGGCGCCTGGCAGCTTGTGGGCGTCCTTCTCTAAACCCATCATGGTCAGCAGATCCATGGCCCGGGATTTTCGTTCCGCTTCTGTGTATTTATTGCAGAAATCCATCGGCAGCAGGATGTTTTCCACCAGAGTCAGCATCGGCAGCAATTGGAAGAACTGGAAGACCACACCGAGGTTGAGGCCCCGCCAGCGGGCCTGCTGGCTTTCTTTCATGGCATGGATGTCTACCCCATCCACCAGTACCTGCCCCTGGGTGGGACGGTCGATTCCGGTGATCATATTCACCAGGGTGGATTTACCACTGCCCGATTTGCCGATCACACCGACAAATTCACCCTGGTAGAAGTTCAGGTTGATATTCTTCAAAGCTGTGAACGAGCCGGCAGCGTTGACATAGGTTTTCTCGATCCCCTTCAATTGGATCAGGGGCTTTTTTCCATTGAGGGAGGTGAATTCAGCTGCCATGGTTCCTCCCCGTATCGCTGACGATCTGGCCGTCGGCCAGTTCAACTACCCGCTTGACCCGCTTGCTCAGGGAACGGTCATGGGACACCATAAGAATGGTTTTGCCCTGCTGGATGAGCCGCTCGAAGATCTCGTAGATGGTTTCTGCGGTGGCGCTATCCAGCCGGCCGGTGGGTTCGTCCGCCAGGATCACGGCCGGGTCATTGGCGAGAGCGCGGGCAATCGCCACGCGCTGTTTCTGCCCACCGGAGATGTAAGCAGGCGGTTTATGGGCGTGTTCGGCCAGTTCTACCTCTTCGAGCAGCGCCAGGGCTTTTTGTTCCGACTTGCCCGGACGGTATTGCCCGCAGAAATCCATGGCCAGGGTGATGTTGTCGCGCAGGGAGAGCATCGGCAGCAGGTTAAAGGATTGATAGATCACGCCCAGATTCAGCCCGCGCCAATGGGCCAGGGCATCCTCTTTAAGGGTGTGGACGGCTGTGCCGTTCACAAAGACTTTGCCTGAGGTGATCTGGTCGGTGCCGCTGATCATGTTGATCAGGGTGGTCTTACCTGCGCCCGATTTTCCAAGGACCCCAACATATTCGCCGGGGTAAATGGATAGGTCAATGGATCGCAGGGCATCAAAAGGACCTGCGCCAGTGGGGTAGGTCTTGACCAGCGATTCGATTCGAATGAGGGGCAGTGATGGTTTATTTGCGTCCAAGTGGTTGCCTTTGGTCCCTTTTACTTGCCATACGGTTTACGTTGGTTTATAATGAACACAATGTTCATTAATTGACAACACGTTCACCATTATAGACTCTCGAAATAAAAAGTCAAGAACGAGATTTTTGTCGTTGTTCATAAATGAACAAGTGTTCAGGAAAGGAAGGATGATGAGCGACCAACAACTTGACCGGAGAGTGCGGAGGACCCGCCAGGCGCTGCAGGACGCCTTAATCAGCCTGATCCTGGAAAAGGGCTATGACAGCGTGACCATTGAGGAGATCACTGATCGGGCTGATCTTGGCCGGACGACCTTTTATTTGCATTTCAGGGATAAGGAAGAACTTCTCCTGCAGGCGGTCGAATCGATTGCTGAAGACTTCATCGAAAAACATGCCGTGGATCTGGACCGGGAGCTTAAGCCCGAACTTACCCTGGATAGCCTGCGAATTAATCTGGATGAACGAATTCTGTTCCATGTGTTTGAGCATGCCCGCGAGAACGCGGATCTTTATAAGGTGATGCTGCGGGGGGAGGGCAGCAGCAAGACTACGGAGAGGATGCGGGTGCTGATCAGTGATGAGGCAGTCAAACGTCTTCAATATCGCGAGTCGGTGGAATTGAAGGTGCCCTTGAATTTCTTCGGAGCCTATTTTGCTGGTGCACTGATTGAAGTTGTGACCTGGTGGCTGGAGAATGACCAGCTCTATGACGTTAACGAAATGGTGGCATATTTCCAACAGCTTTTCATCTTCGGCGCGATGGAAACTATTCGCATTAAGCCGTCAACAAGTTAACTTTCATAGAATTTCTATTTCAGCAGCGATTTTGCTTTTTTCCATACAGCATCAAACATCTCTTCAGTCAGCCGCCCGGTTTGGGTGTTCTGCTGGCTGGGATGATAGGAACTCAGCACCCAAGGGAGGTCTTCTCCGAGTTGGTTGAATGTGTTATGTCCGAAAGACATCTTCGGCAGATCAAGTCCCTGAATCTGATACATCCTGCGAATCCCATCAAACCCGATCCGTCCCAGTGCGATGAAACCCTGCAGCTTTGGCAGCCGGTCAACTTCGGCTGCCAGCCAGGGCAGACAGGTCACAATTTCTGCGACGGTAGGTTTGTTCTTGGGTGGCACACAGCGGCAGATGGCCGTTATAAAGATGTCCTTGAGTTGCAGTCCGTCACCGGGTTCGTCCCCAGTTGGCTGGTTGGCCAGCCCTGCCCGGTGAAGGGCGGGATAAAGGAATTTGCCGCTGGCATCCCCGGTGAACATCCGCCCGGTCCGGTTGGAGCCGTGTGCGCCGGGAGCCAGACCAACAACCATGATCCTCGCGTTGGGGTCGCCAAAGCCCGGGACCGGTTTGCCCCAATAGTCCTCATTCTGATAGGCTCTGCGTTTGGTTTGGGCGACTTCCTCCCGCCAGGCGACCAGACGGGGGCATTTACGGCAGGTGATGATCTCGTTTTCCAGTGTTTGTAATGGGGTAGTCATAGGCTAATTCTACTGGAGATTTAGGCGCGGCAGAGGGAGGATAGAGGGTCAGCTAAAAAAAGAGACGCCCACCGGGGCATCTCTAAGGTTTTTAGTTTGATCAGCCTGATTGCTGTTTAGGGAATGGCTCCGGCGGGTACCAGGAAGGATTCCATCATGGCATCCAGCGCGGCCAGATCGGGCGTGAAGGCATTTGAGGGCTGGCTTGCCAGGTAGGCTTCCAGGTTGGTGATATAGGTCTCGTAGTTCTCGGAGAAAGCCTGCCAGCCTTCGGCCGGTTCCGTCATATTATCCACAGCAAAATCTGGATGGGACACAGGGAAGGTGGCCGAGATGAAATACTGGCCGTCATCCGTCAGGCCGCTGAAGGCATAAAAGGCGCTGACGTTGTTGATCGGCATGAAGGCCTGCCCATATTGCGTGACGAAGCGGATGCCCTGTCCGTTTCGGAAGGTCAGATAGCTTACCTGGGCCTGCATCATCTGGGCAGCGTTGAAAATCGGCAGGAAGGGGATCCCGGAAGGATTCGGATCCTGGCTGGCCAGCAGTGCCTGGAGGCTGGTGATGGTGGTCTGGATATTCGGTTCCAGGGCAACATAATCCGCAACAGGATAGATCCGGATGGTGGGGGTATGGTACTCATTGGGAACCGGGTAACCGTTCAGATCCAGTTGGATCATGTCGGGGTTATAGTCCCAGGGGGCCATGTTTGGGTCCGGGGGGACTTCAGCGATAAAGGCCTGGTTGAATCCAGTGGCATAGGAGCTGGGATAGCAGAACTCGACCGAGAAGGCATAGCCGGGGAGCATGCCCGCCGCACAGGTATAGGCTTCTTCGGTGGGTTCTTCGGTAACTTCTTCTGTCACCGCTTCGGTAACGGCTTCGGTGGGTTCTTCCGTCACCTCTTCAGTGACAGCTTCGGGCGTTTCTGTTGTATTCTGCCCGGGCAGGCTGCAGGCCAGTGCAGCCAGCAGGAGGGCACTGATCATCAGAATAAGGTTGAACCGTTTCATTTCTCTCTCTCCTTTGGGTTTGCGATTCATTTATATTTCCAAGTTTTAGATAATCCCATTATGCATCTGAATTCAAAATACTGTCAACTGCATAGGCTTAATTAGAGATTAGCATAGTGGAGGATTATGAGGCGCGTTCAAAGGAGATGGGTAGGTGATTGTTCCAATGTTGGGGATGCGATTTCACTCTTGAATGAGCAATTTGGTGCGCTCAAAGCCGGAGCGCACCCTATATTATGGGAGCACGCCAATTTAATTATAAAGACCTCCGGATTTTTATTTCCGGAGGTCGGTCTTTGCACTGTGTTTAGAACTTAGTGATTTTGTTTGAGGGCATTCCGGCCGGCATAGCGGGCAGTGTCGCCCAACTCGGCCTCGATGCGGAGAAGCTGGTTGTATTTGGAAACCCGATCGGAGCGGGCGGGAGCGCCGGTCTTGATTTGGCCCATGTTCATCGCCACGGAGAGGTCGGCAATGGTGGTGTCCTCGGTCTCGCCGGAGCGGTGGGAGGTCACGGCCGTCCAGCCAGCGTTCTGGCAGAGGGAAACGGCTTCCATGGTCTCGGTCAGCGAGCCGATCTGGTTCACTTTGACCAGCAGGGAGTTGCAGGCTTTTTCTTCAATGGCTTTGGCCACCCGTTTCGGGTTGGTCACCAGCAGGTCATCGCCAACGATCTGGACTTTGTCGCCGACTTCGGCGGTGAGGGCTTTCCAGCCCTCCCAGTCATCCTGGGCCAGGCCGTCTTCGAGGGAGACGATCGGATATTTGTTGACCCAATCGACCCAGAAGGCCACCATCTCATCGCTGGAGAGTTTGCGACCTTCAGTCCGCAGGTTATAGACTTTTTCGTCTTCTTCGTAGAATTCTGAAGCGGCAGGATCTAGAGCAATGGCAATATCTTTGCCAGCTTTGTAACCGGCTTTTTCGATGGCTTCGAGAATGGTCTCAACAGCTTCTTCATTGGCCTTGAGCGCCGGGGCATAACCTCCCTCATCACCGACTAATGTGGCATAGCCCTTGGCTTTGAGGACACCCTTGAGGGTGTGGTAGATTTCAGCACCCCAGCGGAGACCTTCAGCGAAGCTGGAAGCACCCAGGGGCATGACCATGAATTCCTGTGCATCGGTGGTCTGCCAGCTGGTGTGGGCGCCGCCGTTGAGGATGTTCATCATTGGGGTGGGGATGACATGAGCATAGGTGCCGCCCAGATAGCGATAGAGGGGGAGGCCCAGGGCATTGGCGGCTGCTTTGGCAACGGCCAGGCTGGTGCCGAGAATGGCATTCGCGCCCAATTTGCTCTTGTTAGTGGTGCCATCGAGTTCGAGCATGGCCATATCAATCGCCATCTGCTGGGTGGCATCAGCGCCAAGCAGCAGTTCAGCAATCTTTGTGTTGACATTTTCAACAGCTTTCAAAACACCCTTACCGCCAAATTTGTCTTTATCGCCATCGCGCAGTTCCAGAGCTTCGTGCACACCGGTGGAAGCGCCGGATGGTACCGCAGCGCGACCCCAGCTGCCATCACCCAGGATGACCTCAACCTCAACGGTGGGGTTACCGCGTGAATCGAGAATTTGTAAAGCATTAAGCGAAATAATAGTTGTATCCATAACGTACCTCAGAAATTCCTTTCATAGTTCAAAAAGATCTTACCTATTATAAACAAGAATCAGTCTTTGGTCAGTCCGCAGGCTGGTATTGTTCTTCGATTATGGCGCTATCCTGTTCAATATTCAGGATCATGCCCTCAGGGGTCAGGTTGATGATCACATAGTTGATTTCCTGATCGGTGCTCGTGACCAGAACGAGAAGGGGGTCGGTTGTGGTTGTGACATACCAATGACCTTCCTCCAAACCGCTGTCCGTGGTGAGGGTATACGCACCATTGGCGGTAAAGGTGAAGGTTTTGGTTCCGTGCGACTCTTCCTGACCATTGATTGAATACCGGGTCAGGGTCCAGACTGGGACCTTGGTTAGCTGCGTGGCATCAATTGGGAAAATGGGATAGGCTGCTTGGCCAGCAGAACTGCCGGAAGCATTCGGAACCGGATAGCTTCCATCAATTGGATAGCCACTATCCTCACCTGCTGTTTTTGGTTGAGCGCTCTTGCAACCTGTGAGCACCGCACTCATCACAACGAAAATGATGGTCAGGATCTTGATCGTTTTCATCGTAACTCCTATTGTTCTTTTTTCTCTCCACATACTCCCGCCCGTTCACAGGCAGCTTTGACAAAAGCACTGAAGAGAGGGTGCGGCCGGTTGGGTCGGGAAAGAAATTCGGGATGGAACTGCGTCCCCAGCATGAAGGGATGATCTTTTACTTCTGTGATCTCAACCAGGCGATTGTCCGGTGAAATGCCGGAGCAGATCAGACCAGCTCCTTCAAGATCCGGCCGAAAATCATTGTTTAGTTCAAACCGGTGACGATGTCTTTCTTCCACCAGTTCGGTCTGATACGCGCTGCTGGCTTTTGTCCCGGGCATTAGGTGGCAGGGGTAGAGGCCAAGCCGCATGGTGCCGCCTTTTTCGGTGACGTTGTGCTGGTCCGGCATCAGGTCAATGACGGGGGCAGAGGTGGAGCGGTCAAATTCCGAGGAGTTTGCTTTATCGAAGTGCAGGACATTGCGAGCATATTCAATCACCATCACCTGCATCCCCAGGCACAATCCCAGATAAGGAACCTTGTTTTCCCGGGCAAAGGTCGCTGTCCTAATTTTACCCTCAATACCACGGCTGCCGAATCCACCCGGAACGACAATGGCATCAACGTCTTCGAGTTCATCCCAGCCGATGTCATTCTCAAGGTCCGTTGAATGGATCCAGCGGAGGTCCAGCTCTACGCCATTGGCCAGAGCGGCGTGGTTGAGGGCTTCGCGGACGCTGATATAGGCGTCATGTAGTTCCACATATTTACCCACCAGGGCCACAGTAATCGACGGTTTGGGTTTGCGAACTTCTGCCATCAGTGATTTCCACTCTGTCCAATCCGGTTTCTTCAGTGCTTTGAGTTCCAAATGCTCCAGCAGCAGGTCAGCAATGCATGTCTCATCCAGCAGGAGGGGGATTTCATAGAGAATGGGGGCTGTCACCATCGGGATCACAGCCTCGGGTTTGACATCGCAGAACAGGGCGATCTTTTCCTGAATCCCGGGGTCAATTTCAAAATCTGAGCGGGTTACGATCACATCGGGGAGGATACCGATGGAGCGCAGTTCCCGCACGGAGTGCTGGGTGGGTTTGGTCTTGAGTTCGCCGGTTGCGCCGATATGCGGCAGCCAGGTCAGGTGGACATAGGCCGTATTCTCGCGTCCCAGGTCGAAACGCATCTGGCGGATGGCCTCAAGGAAGGGCAGACCTTCAATGTCGCCAACCGTACCGCCGACTTCCACCAGGACGATATCCGCGCCGGTGGTCTTGCCCACCAAAAGGACGCGCCGTTTGATCTCATTGGTGATGTGAGGAATCACCTGAATTGTGCCGCCGAGGTAATCGCCCCGGCGTTCTCGTCCAATCACTTCGGCATAAACCTGACCGGTCGTGACATTGCAGACCTTGTTCAGGCGAATGTCAATGAAGCGCTCATAATGACCCAGGTCAAGATCCGTCTCTGCGCCGTCATCCAGAACAAAGACCTCACCATGCTGGTAGGGACTCATCGTGCCGGGATCCACATTGATATAGGGATCGAGTTTTTGCACGGCGACACTGAACCCACGTTCCCTAAGGAGCCGGCCAGTTGCCGCGGCAGTCACGCCCTTGCCGATAGAACTGAGGACGCCACCGGTGAAGAAAATATATTTGGTTGCCATGTTTCCTCCTGGCCTTGAAAAAGGCGATATCTCGCGATCAATTTGACCAATAGCGGTTCATTCAATATATTAAAAGTAAAAGGGAGGGCCGATTATTCCGGCACCTCCCCGGTAAGACTATATCAAATTGTGGTCCTCATCTCGGAGGATGAGGGTCTCAAATCAGGACTCTTGACCAACTTTATTCTCCAGCGTTCGTGAAAGCAGTTCATCCTGCTCTGAGGACGCATCCTTATTCTTGCGGGATTTCTTCTTTGATGCACTCTTCTCATCGTTTTCCGCTTTTTCCATAGCCTGTCGAAGGGCGATTTCCATGGCGGTCAGATCAGGCTCTTTTGATTCTTCTTCTTCCTTTTTCGCTTTGCCGCCCTGTTGGAGGGCCTGCATGGGTTCAGGAAGTTCCTGAAGGGCTTTGATGCTCAGTTTGATCTGTTTCTTGCGGCGGTTAACTTCCAATACTTTGGCTTCCACCTCGTCGCCTTCCCGGACAACTTCGCCAGGAGTGCGGACGTAACTATGGGCAAGCTCACTGATATGGATCAGGCCGGGACGTTCTGCGCCAATTTCAACAAAGGCACCAAAAGTCTCCAAACGGACAACCTGGCCCTTAACTGTCATGTCGGGTTTGATCTCCCGCCATTCCAGGGCAAGAGGCTCTTTCATGGTTAGTTCGATGCGGTCCTTGCGGACACGTTTGACCCAGAAATCCATTGTCTGGCCAGTCTTCAGCACTTCTTCAATGCTGTTGATCTGAGCTTTTGGATCGCCGTCTTTAACTGCTTGAGAAATGTGGATAAAAGCAGGTTTGTCAACACCAATGTTGACTAACGCGCCCTGAAGCGTCGTCTTTAGCACTGTCCCCGTATAGCGCTCTTTTGCTTTAATATCTTGTTCTTGTTCCATAGCGCTTCTCTCCCGTATACAACTTAATAAAATTCACGAAAGATGATTATACCGTGCGGTGGAAGTTGTGTCAAACAATGCCTGTGTCAGAAGGAATGGTCGCGCGGGTGACCTATGTCACCTTTTGTGAATCGGGAAAAATTGAGGTCCACAGATAAATTATACTGGATTCGCGGATGAAAATATAGGTGTGGTGCTATTGGGGGAAAGTGGAATTTGAGTGAAGGGTTCTTATGATCTCTTCTTGACCAGCAATAGGATAACACCGGTCAGGACGACCACAGCCAGTCCAATCTCAGCCCAGCGAAGTGGGGTGAGCGAGGCCAGCCAACGAATGGATGGCTCTTCTGCGGCTTGCTCACTAGAATACAGCGCTTCATCAACCTGGTCCGTGTTGATCCCCAGGATCAGCGATTCACCGTCGGTATCGTCGGTTGCCCGTAATTCGGAAGGGGTTTCTGTGGGCAGATTCTCCGGTGGCATGCCGCCGCCACCGGAAGGTTCTACAGGACTGGTTTCCTCACTAATGCCAATGTCGCCACCGCCGCCAAGCCCATAGGCCTCTGAGTCCCCGCCACCGCCTGCGCCAGGCACGCCCCAAATGATCAGAGGCTCAGGATCGGCTGCTTTTGCTTCCGTTTCTTCTTCAGCCAGAGCGGCCGTGTCCTGCATTTCAAGAGATTCCATCGCCGGCGCGGATGCCAAGGGGGCGCGGGCAGCAAATGTGCCGCCCAGGAGGAATTCCGCGCCAAACATCACCACCAGCAGGATCGCGGCAACTGAAGTCGCCCAGCGGACGCTGGTGAAGAAGGGGCGTTTTTGTTTACGAACTGTGACCATTTCAGGGGTGAGCGCGAAGGAGCGCGGGGCACGAACCCGCCGGAGGCGGCTGAAGAGCAGTTTGGTCTTGCGCAGGCCCTCATACATTTCATGCAATTCAGGCTCACTGGCAAGGCGCGATTCAATCTGCTTCTGTTCGGTCTCATGGAGTTCGCCGTCCAGATAAGCAGAAAGCTGTTCCAGTTCTTTAGCCCTTTGTCTTTCGTTCATCATCTTTCATCCTCGCTTTTTAGACGAAAGATTTCGGGTAAAAGTTCCCAAAAGCCCTGCAGACAGTTCTGGACACGGGACCTGGCGCGAGCCAGGCGACTTTTGACCGTCCCCAGGGGTGTGCTGGCAATATCGGAGGCTGTCTCGTAATCCATGCCCTCAATATCCACCAGAACTAAAATGGTCCGGAATTTTTCCTCGAGCTTACTGATGCAGTGTTGAATGGCTTTTTCCAGTTCTGCCTGTTCTGTTTGTTCCTCAGGGGAGGCCTGGTCATCTTCGATCCAATAGGGATCTTCAAGCGTTTCGCCGTCATCTAGTTCGGGCATCAGTGGGGTGACCGGCTGACGCTGGCGGCGGCGAAGCTCATCATAACAGGCATTTGTTGCAATCCGCAGCAGCCAGGATTTGAACGAGCCGCCCCGGTATTGGTGCAGTTTCTGGTAAGCGGAGATGAAGGCTTCCTGGCAGGCATCGCTGGCAGCGCCGTGTTCGCCCATCACACGATAAGCAACGTTGTAAACAATGTCCTGATAATGTAAAACCAGGCCATTGAAGGCATCCAGATTGCCATTAAGTGCGTCTTGGATCAGTGCTTGTTCGTCCATACCAACCAGTTTGTCTTTGACTCGCTCTTTTAGTGGGCGCTCATAATTATGTCAGTTATTTATTCTGTTTCCTCATCACCCAGGCTGCGCAGGTGGGGGAACAGGATCACTTCGCGGATGCTGCGCCGACCCGTGAGCAGCATGACCAACCGGTCCACGCCGATCCCAAAACCGCCGGCAGGGGGCATGCCATAGCTGAGTGCATTCAGGTAGTCATCATCCATGGGATGGCGCTCTTCGTCATCGCTTTCATAATCCCGACCCATTTCAAGGAAACGCTGTTCCTGATCCAGCGGGTCGTTCAGTTCGGTGAAGGCATTGCAAAGTTCCATCCCGCCGACAAAGCCCTCAAAGCGTTCCACAATTGATGGATTGCCGGGCTGGTTCTTTGCCAGAGGCGAGATATCTCGGGGGTAATTATAAAGGAAGGTGGGCTGAATGAAGCTGGGTTCAAGGACCTCGCCCAACATGGCATCAATTAACTTACCGCGCGCCGCACCGGGTTTTGGCTTGAGGCCTTTGACGGCCATTGCAGCTTCCAGTGATTCTGCTGTGGGATGTTCATCAATATCGATCTCGGTGGCTTCCAGAAGACCCTGCCGCAGTTCCACCCGCTTCCAGGGTGGGGTGAGGTCAATCTCTTGGTCATCAAATGTGATTTTTGGGGTTCCGAGAACCTGTTTGGCAACAAAGGCGACCAGCTGCTCGGTGAATGCCATCACCTTGAGGTAATCGGCATAGGCCCAGTAAAATTCCAATTGGGTGAATTCCGGGTTGTGTTTGAAGGACACACCTTCATTGCGGAAATCACGCCCGATCTCATAGACCCGCTCAAGCCCGCCAACCAGCAGCCGCTTGAGATACAGTTCGAATGAAATCCTCAGGAAAAGGTCCTGATGGAGCTGGTTGTGATGGGTGACGAAAGGCCTGGCGGCAGCGCCACCATAGATGGGCTGCAGGATAGGGGTTTCGACTTCAATGAAATCATGGTCATCCAGGAACTGGCGCAGGGCGCGGACGGTCCCGGCCCGAATTTTGAAAATTTCCTGCACGTCAGGGTTGACAGCCAGGTCCACATAGCGCTGGCGATAGCGCGTCTCAGGGTCGCTCAGCGTGGCATGGCGGACGATTTCTCCATCCACGACCTCATCCTTCGCTGCCGGCAGGGGGCGCAAGGCTTTGGCCAGCAATTTAAAATTTTCTACATAGAGGGTCACTTCGCCGCGCCTGGTCCGGAACATATAGCCGTTGGCCTGAATGAAATCACCCAGGTCAAAGTATTTATCCAGTTCCGCCATCTTTTCTTCACCGAGGTCATTGATCCTGAAGAAAAGCTGGACACGACCGGCCCGGTCGTCAATATGCGCGAAGGCGACCTTGCCCATGGTGCGCAGAGAGCGCAGGCGTCCTGCCAGGGTCACTTTGATTGGCGTCTCATCGCCCGCCTCTTCAGCCTTAATGAAGGCGTCAATGGCTTCCTGGCTGGTGTGGGTTTGTTCAGCGCGGGTGGGGTAGGGTTCCATCCCTGCCGCCTGGACCGCGTTGAGTTTGTCCAGCCGATTGCGTTCAAGTTCCGTAAATGAATCTTCGAGCATAATACCTTCCTGCTTTGATGAAATAAAAGCCCCGCCCAGGTTCACCGGGCGGGGCATTTGAGCGGATCTAAAAAGGTTAGCCAACAGCCATAATATCTACCTCGAAAGCACCGCCAGGGGCTTCGACCTTAACTTTATCACCAGCCTTATGATTTAGCAACGCTTTACCCAAAGGGGACTCGTTTGAGATCCGTCCCAACCGGGGGTCCGCCTCGGCATGGCCGACGATCACATATTCTTCGGGATCAAATCCGTCTTCCTTAACCTTAACTTTGGAGCCCACCTGGATAGTGTCGTTGCTGGCGTTTTCTTCAATGAGCTTGGCGTTGGCTAGCAGGATTTCCAATTCCTTGATCCTGCCTTCAACGAAAGATTGTTCGTTTTTTGCGGCTTCAAGTTCCGCGTTTTCGATCAGTTCGCCATCTTCCATCGCATTTCGCAGCCGGACCGCGACCTCCGAGCGTTTTTCTGTGCGAAGATATTCCAGCTCTTTGAGCAACCGATCATATCCTTCTTGAGTCAAATACGAACTAGGCATGACTAATTCCTTCCGATTTTGCAATGCTTTTTACGGGGGAAGACTTATCCCCTTAGATTAAACAAAAAAATTCGCTATTTTCAAGATGTAACCGTACATTTCTCTGAAAACAGTGATTATCGCCAATTGGAAGCTATATTATCACATTTTGGAATCAAAAGCAAGCCGTATTACCTATTATAGTTAAATAATACTATAAAATAATAATCATTATTCGATTTTCAAGATTAATTTACTTCAATATTCTATCTTTTATTAATCTCCGCTCCTGTTGCATTAAAGTCATTCTATGTGAATAAGATTGGAATATTTATTGCAGCAAGAGTCACGATGTCTAATCACGAGAATTTGGTGGGCCGTGTGTTTCAGGCCTGGCATGAATGTTGCAATTAAATCAGGCAAGGATTATTGTGATTCTAACTTTAACAGACCCCGGCATCTGGTTTTTATCAGGTGATATTGCAAAGGGAGTGTATTGTGAGTAAAATATTGAAATTCGGGATTATTATTTTAGCCATTTTATGCCTGGCGCTATTGGCATTGACCATTTTTGAACTACCCGGGAAGTCGGATAACGATCTGGTTGTGGCTCAAACGGAAAACACACCCGAAACCTGGGAGGATTCAGATCTTGCCAAAGCTGTTCTCACTGCCATTGAGCAATCTGAGGATTGGCTTCCGGAAGAAACGTATGTCATTGACTACATTCAATATCAGGATGACGGGCAGGTCGCCGCAGTCTGGCTGGGGGCGGTGGACCCGGAAACCGGAGAACTGATTGGTCGCGAACCCGATTTGGTGATGGCTGAACAGGGCGTTGATGGCAAGTGGGCATTGATGATCACCGGTGAAGAGAAGTTTGATGAGGTCCTGAAAGACTTCCAATATGCCTCCAAGACCATTCAGGGCGATGTGGATGCCGAACCAGCCACAATTTCCAAGGATGCCAAAGTCTATGGCGGCTATTATCTTCCCTGGGCGCAAAACCTGACGAAGCGGCTGACCTGGTCGGTCGGGCATACCTCCTGTTCTCCCGTTTATTACTGCACGCATGCCTTTGACTTTGCTGATGGGACCATGTTCCCGATGGTGGCTGCCAAAGGTGGGACAGTTTATCACTGGAAGGATACCTGTCCAAATGGGAGTACATCCTGCACCAACAGCATTACGATTCAGGATCGTTCCACTACACCCTGGACATATCAGATTTACCTGCATATCGCTCAGGGCAGCATTCCGAGCAAACTGAAACAGGTTGGTGCAACCGTTGTCCAGGGGCAATATATTGCGGATGTGGATGATACGGGTTACAGCACGGGCCACCATGTTCATTTCATGGTTGTCTCCGAAGATACGAAATACATTTCCACCAGTGGTTATGTCTGGGGCGTTGCACTGGATATAACTTACAAGGATGTCTTCATTAACTGGGATGCGACAACGCAGGGCGGCCGACCACGGTTGGCTTCCGAGGCTGAGACCTATGGGGGCGAGGGACAGACCTTTTACACCTCAGGTAATACCCCGGCGAACCCACCGACAGGGGCTTTGACGGCGCCGCTCTCAAAGACCTATCAAACTGACCCACTGATGACCGTTTCGGGGTGGGGGCAGGATGATATCGCCGTGACAAAATTGGAAATTCTGGCGAGATATGATGACGGTGACTGGGTGACGATTGATGAACAGACCACAACACCCTTCACGGCGCAAGTGAATTTATGTGAAACTGAAGTACCGGATGGCCCCTTTGATTTGGCATTACGGGTTTGGGACTATGAGGGCAACCCGTCTTCGATCGTATCTGTACGGGAAGTGATCAAGGGCGTGGAGTGTTCCGCTGGGGTTGACCCGGGCGTCTCATTGGATAAGGTCGATGGCACGGTCTTGCTGCCCAATAGCGGCGAGGTCAGCGCAACCGCGACGAAGGGCAGCACAAACAGCAATATCGTGTCCGTAGACTTCTGGTTCCACGGAACGAATTGGAATGGGGATGAATGGGTCCTGCTCGGAACTGACACTAACGGTGCTGATGGATGGCAGGCGCTTTTTGAAGCCGGCACCCTGGGTGAATCAACAGCCTATTCCGTCCTCGCTGTAGCGACAGATGCTTTAGGCAACCAGGGGACAGACCTTACCTTTACCGCCACCCTGGATAAAACCTCATCCTGGATGAACCTTGATCCATTGACCACACCCTATGTGGGTGATCATTATCACCTGGTATGGGAAGTTGGCGATGCGCTTTCTGGTTTTGACCATATGGATCTCTATTACCGGGTAGATGGCGGTGATTGGCAGCTTCTGGAGTCGGATATTTTAACCACGACAGGGACCTATGATTATGACGTCCCTGGCGGCATTTATGTTGAATTCCGTTTCAATACCTACGATAAGGCTGGCAACCTGGGAATCCACGGCGTTGGTGCCGCAAAAGCAGGCTATGATTTACTGCTCAATTTACCAATATTTTATAGGTAGAGGATTGTAGTTGGTATAATCAATGCAGCAGACCCAACCCTTTTGGGATTTGAGTTAGGAGGCCCGTTGCCTGTTGCACTGATCACCGGAATAACCGGACAGGATGGCTCTTACCTGGCAGAGTTTCTGTTAGATAAGGGCTATCGTGTTGTGGGGATGGTACGCCGGTCCAGCACGGTGGATTTCCAACGGATTGCGCACATTCAGGATCGCATCGAGATTGCTCATGGGGACCTGGTGGATCAGGGATCCCTATATGAGATCTTTGACACTTACCAGCCGGATGAGGTTTATAACCTTGGCGGGCAATCGGATGTGCAGCTCTCCTGGAGCCAGTCCGTATTGACTGCTGATTCTACTGCTCTGGGTGTGGCCCGGGTTTTGGATTGTTTACGGCAAGTTACGCCGGAGTGCAAGTTTTATCAGGCTTCGACCAGTGAAATGTTTGGTGAAGCCGGGGTTTCCCCTCAAAACGAAAATACGCCTTTGAACCCCAGAAATCCCTACGGCATTGCCAAAGTCTATGCCCATCTATTAACTCAAAATTACCGCAAGCATTTTGGGCTTTTCGCCGTGGCGGGTATCCTTTACAATCATGAAAGCCCCCGGCGTGGGATGGAATTTGTGACCCGCAAGATCACTCACACGGTCGCGCGGATTGTGAATGGCCAGGCCGATGAATTGCGGCTGGGGAATCTGGATTGCCAGCGTGATTGGGGTTTCGCGGGGGACTATGTCCGGGCGATGTGGCTGATGCTCCAGCAGGATAACCCAGATGATTTCGTGATTGGGTCAGGTCGCCTGCATACCGTACGTGAATTCTGTCGGACGGCTTTTGAGGTGGTCGGTTTGGATTATCTGGATTATGTAATTCAGGATCCCCAGTTCTATCGACCAGTGGAAGAAAAGCCCCTGTTGGCTGATTCATCCTATGCCAATCAGCAGCTAGGCTGGCAGCCTGAGATCGGCTTTGAAGATCTGATCAGGCTGATGGTCGAAGCGGATTTGAAAGCAATAAAAAATAAACGGAAGAAAATTGGATGAGTGGTGAGAATCTTTTAAGTGATCGTGAGCAGGAAATCCTTCGGCTGGTAGCCGAAGGGTTGACCAACCGCGAGATAGCTCAAAAACTCTCCATCAGTCATAATACGGTTAAGGTCCATCTTTCAAATATTTTTGAGAAAGCAGGCGTCTCTTCAAGGACTGAGGCGACACTCTTTGCCATTCAGCAGCGGATTGTCGGAGTGCCTGGGGGTGAGGTGGAAAAGACAGAGAACCAACCAGCAGCGCCAGGCCTGATCAGACAGTTTCGCTGGGTTTGGGTGGCGATTGTTCTGTTGATCATTCTGATTGGCATATCCCTGGGCATGAATTTATCGCCGGTAGAGGAAACACCGGTCGCCATGGTTCCCACGGCAGATGTCGCGGAGCGGTGGCAGGCGCTGGCATCTCTGCCGCATTCTGATACGGCTATGGCATTTGCAGCCTATTCTGATGAACTTTTCAGTATTGGAGGACGGGATTCGGAGGGCGTGGTCGGTGATGTTTACCGGTTTGACCTGGAAACAGGAACGTGGACATCGGCGGCGCCCAAGCCCACACCGGTTTCAGATATTGAAGCAGCTTTAATCGGCGAAAAGATCTATGTGCCGGGTGGCATTGATGCCAGCGGGGAACCAGTCTCAACACTGGAAATTTATGACCCCCGGGAGGATAGTTGGACGACTGGCGCACCGCTGCCCGAACCGCTCGCAGATTACGCTCTGGCAGATTATGAAGGTCTGCTCTACCTGTTTGGTGGAACGGATGGAGAGGCATTCCTGAACGTTGTCTGGTTCTATGATCCCGAACAAGATGTCTGGCATCCCGGCATGGCGATGGCCTCTGCCCGGGAAGGCGCGGCGGCTGTTGCGCTGACCGATCGAATTGTTGTGCTGGGCGGACGTAATGAGACGGGCTTGCTAAGGTCCACACTGTCCTATGTCCCCTCCCGCGATGCCAGTGGGGAAAATCCCTGGGAAGAATTCGTGGATATGCCCCAGGGGCGGGCAGAGTTTGGGGCAACCAGCATTTATGACCTGGTGTACCTGCTTGGGGGAGAGATGGATGGGAAGGGTGAATCGGGGCTGATTTTGGTGGAAGATGAGTGGGTGTCACTGCCAGTGGAGAAAGATTATTCCGGCAGCCAGACCCGGCTGCTCTCGATTGGACAGCTGCTCTATGTTTTGGCAACACCGCCTGAAATGACGGAAACGAAATTGTTTTCCTACCAGGCTTTTTATTACAGTATCTACATCCCGATTGTGCCCTGATGGAAAAATTTATTCGATTTTGATTTAATAAAAGGTGAACTCTTACAATTCAGATACTTTATTTAAAAAGTGTGGGGTCTAATTATCACCAGAGTTTATGACTTTATAAATCGTGATGTTTAGTTGAGCCAATTGGATAAATCTTGATTTATGAGTTGTTCGAGATTTTGAATATCTTCTTTGAAAGCATTTAACAATTCTTCTCTGATATTTTCGGGAATTTCACTTTGTTCCATGTTGTTTTGGATTACGCTTCTTTTAAATTTTTTTCTAGTCTGTCTTGGAATAATTTTTCTTGACAACCACCGGATGGGATTGGGTGAATTAAAAATTTTTCCGGCAATTTTGTGCACTCTTTTATTTTTGGGAAGACCAGAGATATTGTATTTTTTTGATGAGTCCGGAAGAAATTCAGGATCAACCCTGAGGAAATCAAAAATTCTAGAAAAGACTGTGGTTGGATCCTTTAATAGATCTTCTTGGAGTAATACCAGAATATTCTTAGGATCAAACAGATCATAATATCGTTTGAGTTGTTGGTAATATAATCCAACGTTAACAAAATGCCACAGAGGGCCAAAATTTTTTGATATACGATCTTCTTCTAATGCTAAAGCTTCCTGAAAATCCTTTGCGGTTTCCCTGTGTTCCCTTACTAAATGCTTATATGCTGAAAAGGCTCTTTCAGCTGGATCTCTGAGAATGCAAATGATTTTGACACTCGGGATTAATGCGTGTATCCTTATCGGGGCTTCTTCACGATATAAATAAGTTGGTGATGCTTCGCCAATCGCTATCTCATCCTTTACACCATCGAATAGATGTATATATTCCTCAAAATCAGTGATTGCATTAGGAATAAAATCCCCTGGGCCAGAGGTCATTTTTGATTTGGAATCATAAGAGAAAAAATGCGGCTCTTTGATAGGGCTCAAATAAATTTGAGGATGCTGCTTCAGGTACATATATAAAGAACTTGTTCCTGATTTTGCAGCACCAATGATTAGAAAATTTGGTAATGTCATGATCTATAATTTCAATAGATAAGACTACTGCCCAACAACTACCATATCAAACATGATCCCGATCAAGGGACGGACATAATAATTGTCATTGTAAACATAATCATTTGCGTTTAGATCTGTATCTGACAGGTCACCAAGCTGAATGCCGACCTGATGTTTCTCAGGTATGCCCTCAACTAAATCAAATTGGAATGTTCCATCTGCTTTAATGACCGTTGTACCAAGCAGCTCACCCACCTCGGTCGCGTCTATCAGGATGATTGGGACGCCAGCAGGTCCAATTCCAGTTACAACCGTACCACCCGCATTAAGGGGAGTGTCTATGGAAAAATCTGGACCATCGGGATAACTGGACTGGTTATCTGAAACAGGGTAACCGGACTCATTCGATTCTGCGAGGGGATAACCATTGTTAGGCGGCTCAGTTGAATTCAAAGGTGCCTGGACTGTCTCGGTGACAGAAGGGGATTGGCAAGCCGCAAGGGCTAGTGACATTATAATGAGGACGAGAATTAGTAGTTTTCTCATAGGAATCCTTTTCGGTTATTTAATAATTATAACTCTATAAAAACAGGAGTCACTAACCTAGTGACTCCTGTTTTAGTTTTATTTATGCAGATCTTTTACGGAACGTAATTGATCATTTCGTAGTTGCACATATCTCGGGTCTTTGACGGTGAATTTTCAGCTACCAGACCGATGATAGGTTCATCGGAATGGACGACCACACTGAAGT
>Ga0209121_10001198_pt1 | contig 27202 bp, 26 predicted proteins | sample Cruoilmetagenom3_FD_187292 | JGI IMG/M metagenome (GOLD analysis project Ga0209121, IMG submission 187292) | Oil polluted marine microbial communities from Coal Oil Point, Santa Barbara, California, USA - Sample 3 (SPAdes) (version 2) | ecosystem: Environmental > Aquatic > Marine > Oil seeps ...
CATTTTAACGTTTGCCAGATCAACACCGCTTCCGTCCGCTTTGACGCGTACTTTCACGTTATAGTCAATCACACGTTTGACAGGCACTAGCACCTTCATGTTTGCGTAACTCCGAGTTAATGCCCCGTTAATGGGGGAATGGATCAATGGTTTCGCGCCAGAGTGAAGCAGTAGTTTTGCTGCACTGCAAGAAAAACATTGCGTCATGTCGAGAATTTTTACGGAATTAACTATTTATTTAGGACTATGTTGTAAAGATTGTCGTCATACAGGCCAGAAGCTGTGCTTTGCGATGCACGCTGCCTGCAAAAATTCCGAGAATTAACAAATTATTACTACGTGTCCGGCGTTGTCGGCGCGTATTTTTCGTTGAAAGGAACTAAAAATGGCGATTGATACTTACAAAAATATGATGGGTGGGCTGGAATCTCCGGCACGCGAGGCTGCTGTGGTAACGCCGGACGATGTTAACGATTTGGTAAACACTTCGCGTTCGATCTATGTAGGCACGGCGGGTGATGTCTCCGTTCACATGATCGGGCAAGTTACCCCTGTAGTTTTCAAAGCCGTACCTGTGGGGATTTTACCAATACGCGCGGATCGTGTTTTGTCGACGGGCACGACGGCCGCAGACCTTGTAGCGTTGTGGTAAGGCAATGCAGCTTTCCTTGAAAATGGGGCTTGGTGCATCGCAAGCGCGTACGGCCAAGGGGTTCGATGCGTTTGCGGTATTGGGCGCGCGTGACGGGTTTGCCATTGATTTCACCAAAAACCGGATGGTGGTGAATGACGCAGGCAATCCGGCGAATGTATATGATGGAGGTCCGCAGGCGAAGTTGACGGTTTACGGAACGGACCCGTGGGTCGTTGATGCAGGCGGTTTAAACCTGTCGGCAGCGCGGGATTTCGCGATTGCCATGGCCACGAATGCTTTTCCTTATGACCCGACGGGTTTGCACATATATGCGCGGTTCACGTTGAATGGCGATGATAGTGCGGATCAGCGGTATCTGTTCATGGTTGATAATGTCGGAAATGACCGGTTCGCAATGTACACCACCAGCGGCGCGGGCTTCCGTTGGGTGACGGGGGATGGCGCTAGTGCGGATACCGAGGTCTCGACGCTGACCTTGGCGGCAGATACCGAGTACCGGACGTTTTTCGGCGCGGATGCCAATGGCCGAAGCTGGGTCGATGATGGCGGTGTTCAGACTAACGATCAGTTGCATTTGTTGTCTGCCGCGATGCCAAGCCATGTGGGCTTGGGGGGTATCCTAATCAAGTGTTAAGGGTACTTGACGGACACTTGGCCGAGATTGCGGTTATCTGTGGTGATGTCATTCACGACCGCCGTCTAACGCTGGAACCGCTCGCGCCGTATTACGCGGCAGAGGGGGATAGCCACACTTTCAACGTTTCGTTTGGTATGCCGGAGGCGCAGTTTTACCCCGCGCTTGTCGGTGTGGGCGAAGGGGTTGTTGCGCGCAACTTCGGGGCTTCGGGTGAAAGTTCGGCCCAGATGTTGGCGGCTGTTGACAGTTTGTTTGTCGAGGATGTGCCCAGTGTGGCCAGCATTTATGCGGGCTCGAATGACGAGGTGACGCAGATTGTGGCCTCGCCCGTGCCCACGGCTGATAGCTTCGACGTGGCTGATGCCAGTAAACTGGCCGTTGGCGGTTGGGTTCAGGTGAATAGTGAAAGCCGTAAGGTGGCATCTTTAACCGGCGCGTCGGTGGTTCTGGAAGCTCCGTTAACTATAATTCCCATTGCGGGGGATGATCTGGCTGTGGACACTTTAGCCAACATTTCGGGCTGGATTCAGGCGGTGAAGGCAAAGGGGGTGGCACGGGTTGTGGTGGTCGGCTCGCACTATCTGAACTTCGTAAGCGGCGGGGATACGGTGAACACCGAGCAAACGCTGCGGGCATCCGTAAGGGTTACGCAAAAGGCGGCGGCATTGGCTGAAGGGGCTTCGTTTGTGGACACATACGCCCACATGCGTGCGCTGATTTTGGCAGGTGACGTGGCGCAGGGTGACTGGGCGGTCTGGCATCAGGGGGAAACGAATACGCATCTGACGCCGGCTGGCGAGGTGGTATTGGCGGATGCCATTAGGGCTGCGATATATTAACGCTTGATTAACGGTTGGCGCCGGGGACCCATAAAACGTCTTCGGCGCCATTATTATTTGCGGCGCGGGATGCAACGAAAAACCAGTCGGACAGGCGGTTAAGATATTTGACCGCAGCCGGGTTAACGCTTTCCGTTTCGGATAATTCCACGGCCAGACGCTCGGCACGGCGCGATACGGTTCGGCACAGATGCAGGTGGGCAGATAGGGCGCTGCCACCGGGCAGGATGAAACTTTTCAGTGTTTCCTGATCGCGGTTCATATCATCAATTTCGGCCTCAAGACGTTCAACGAGCGCCTCGTTCACGCGCAAAGGCGGGTATTCGGCATCCGCGTCGGATGCCATATCAGGGCGGCAAAGGTCTGCGCCAAGATCGAACAGATCGTTCTGGATGCGCGATAAGGCCACGTCCATATCCCCGCTTGCATGCAGTCGGGCCAGCCCGACTGTGGCGTTGGTTTCATCAACCGTGCCATAGGCATTAACACGAGCGGAGTTCTTGGCCACGCGGGTTCCGTTACCAAGGGCCGTGTCGCCTTTGTCGCCGGAACGCGTGTATATTTTGTTTAGAGTAACCATGTCACCCTCCGTTTCGAAGCCAGATATAAAGCATGATCAGAACGATCGCGACGAACTGTAAGCCCACGCGCCAGCGCATAATAATGTTGGCATACTTCTTGTGAAATTCGCCGCTTTTGGCAAAGCTGCCGACACCTAGCATCAAGACGGCCAACACGGCAATGCAGGCGGCGACAATTATGTAAAATAGTGGGTCTGAAGTCATGGGCTGCTCCTGTTTCTGGTGCTTTTAGGGCATTGTGCTTGTTTAGCCAAGGGACCTACTGTCGCGATAAAACGAAATCCAGCAGGCGCGTTGGCAGTGCGCGGCGCAGGATGTTGGACAAATGCGTGGTTATGGTCACATAGTAGCGCGGGTGTGGGCGCTTGGATTCCAGTGCGTGGATCAGCTTGGCGGTCACGGCGGAAACAGGCAGTTCGGAAAAATCCTTTTTGCCGGAGGTGTCATACAAGCGCTTGCGAACCACGGACTCGTAGAAATCTTTGCGGTGAGCGTTTTTCCAGTCGACCCATTTTTCAAATTGCTTGGCGGCGTTTATGCGGAAATCTGTCGGTATGGGGCCGGGCTCGATCAGGATGAACTCGATCGGGCTGTCTTTGTGTTCCATTCTTTGGGCGTCTGTCAGGGCCTCAAGGGCGAACTTTGTGGAACAGTACGAGCCACGAAACGGGGTGGAGACGAAACCTAATACCGACGAATTATGAATTATCCGGCCGTGGCCTTGTGCACGCATGGTTGGCAGCAGACGGTTGGACAGGTCGATTTGACCAAAGACGTTTGTCTCGAATATGTCGCGCAGGGCGTCGCGGGATAGGTCTTCGACAGCACTCGGGATGGCGTAAGCACCGTTGTTGAACAGCGCGTCGAGCGTGCCGCCTGTGCGTTTCAGGGTTTCCTTGATTGCGGACAGGATGCTGGTTTCGTCTTGGTAATCCAGACGAAAGCTTTCCAGCCCCTCGCCGCGCAGGCGCTCGCAATCGGCCTCGGCGCGGCAGGTGGCGAAGACGCGCCAACCGCGTTTGTGTAAGGTGTGGGCTGCATCGTAACCGATACCGGACGAGCATCCGGTAATTAAGATAGATTTTTTGGGCATTATTAACCTTTGTTGAACGAGGGCATCAGCCTTGCACATATTGGCCAGCTTGGCCTCGGCCAACTCTCCTTTTTTCAGACTTTTGAACGGCAGGCTAACCGCCTATGAAACCGCATGTCAATCAAGCCAAACACAAAACGCCGACGAAGCATACGCACGGTGTCAGGGACGGAGGCGATGTCGTCGCCGGTGGCGGCGATTAATATTACGTTTAGAAGATAAGATGCATTATTTCATAATAAGGGCCGCTGCTGTATATATTAATAAGTTACTGACGACTAACCAGTCGGCTGGCATGGATGGAGCCAGCGTAATATGTAGGCTCGAATTCGTTTTCCTGCTGGACCCCTAAACAGGACCGTTATACACAACATGTATGGTGAAAAAGACTGATACCCCCGATATACCCGATGGCGGCGCGATGACGTCCGAACCTTTGCGCCGTGCGCTTGGGGATCGGTATCTGACCTATGCATTGTCCACGATCATGCACCGCGCGCTGCCGGATGCGCGTGACGGCATGAAGCCGGTACACCGGCGGATTCTGTACGCCATGCGCGGGTTAAAGTTGGACCCGACAGGAAGTTACCGGAAATGCGCCAAGATTGTGGGCGAGGTGATGGGTAATTATCACCCCCACGGCGATCAGGCGATTTACGATGCGCTGGCGCGATTGGCACAGGATTTCAGTGTCCGGTATCCGCTGGTCGACGGGCAGGGGAATTTCGGTAATATCGACGGTGATAACCCTGCGGCGCAGCGGTATACGGAAGCGCGGTTGACCCACGCCGCTGTTGCGATGATGGAAGGCCTGTCCGAGGATGCGGTTGATTTCAAAGACAATTACGATGGATCGGAGCGTGAACCAGAGGTTCTGCCTGCCGCCTTTCCACAGTTGTTGGCCAATGGGTCCACAGGCATCGCGGTGGGTATGGCGACGAACATTCCACCGCATAACGTGGGTGAACTTTGCGATGCAGCGCTGCACCTGATCAAAGCGCCAAACGCGCGGGACGAGACCTTGGTCGAGATGATTCCGGGCCCGGATTTCCCGACGGGTGGCGTGCTGGTTGAGCCGCGCGAGAATATATTGAATGCGTATAAAACAGGGCGCGGGTCTTTCCGGCTGCGCTCGAAATACGAGATAGAGGATATCGGTCGCGGGATGTGGCAGGTGGTTGTCACTGAAATTCCGTATCAGGTGCAAAAATCCAAACTGATCGAGAAGATCGCCGAGGTTATCAACGCCAAGAAAATCCCGATTCTGGCCGATGTGCGTGATGAGTCGGCTGAGGATATCCGGCTGGTGTTGGAACCCCGTGCCAAGACGGTTGATCCGACCGTGCTGATGGAGACGCTGTTCCGGCAGACGGACCTAGAGGTGCGGTTCTCGATGAACATGAACGTGCTGATTGACGGGCGCACGCCGCAGGTGTCGACTTTGAAAGAGGTTCTGCGGGCGTTTATCGATCATCGGCGGGATATCCTGCTGCGTCGGTCACGCTTTCGCTTGGGCAAGATCGATGCGCGGCTGGAGGTCTTGGAAGGGTTTATAATTGCCTTCCTGAACCTTGATCGCGTGATCGAGATTATCCGCTACGAGGACGAAGTTAAGGCAACGTTAATCGCCGAGTTCGACCTGACCGAAGTGCAAGCCGAGGCGATTTTGAACATGCGTTTGCGTTCCTTGCGCAAGCTTGAGGAAATGGAGCTGCGCAACGAGCGCGACGCCTTATTGATTGAACGTGCCGGGATCGAGGATTTGCTGGATAGCGAAGACCTGCAATGGGCCAAAATTTCGGAACAACTGCGCGAGACCCGCAAGAAGTTTGGCAAGAATTCCGAGGGTGGTGCCCGCCGTACCGAACTGGCGGATGCGCCCGATTTTGAGGAAGTACCGATCGAGGCGATGATTGAACGCGAACCGATTACGGTGGTCTGTTCGGCGATGGGCTGGATCAGGGCGATGAAGGGCCACGTGGCGCTGGATCAGGAGTTGAAGTTCAAGGATGGCGACGAGGGGCGGTTTATCTTCCACGCGGAAACTACCGACAAGATCGTGGCGTTTGCCGGCAACGGGCGGTTCTATACGATTGCCTGTTCGAACCTGCCCGGCGGGCGCGGCATGGGCGAGCCTATCCGCCTGATGGTCGATATGCCGAATGATGCCGAGATGGTTGATTTGTTCATCCATAAGGCCGGACGCAAGTTATTGTTGGCCTCCTCGGCCGGTGACGGGTTTGTGGTATCGGAAGACGATGTGATCGCACAAACGCGCTCGGGCCGTCAGGTGTTGAATGTTAAGGACGGCGTGCGCGCATTGATTTGCAAGCCGGTTGACGGTGACCATGTCGCTTGCGTCGGGTTGAACCGCAAAGTGCTGGTTTTCCCGTTGGCAGAGCTGCCTGAAATGGGGCGCGGCAAAGGGGTTCGGTTACAGAAATACGCTGACAAAGAGGGCGAGCTGTCGGATGCCAAGACGTTTAATCTGGTTGACGGGCTTAGCTGGAAAGACCCGGCTGGACGCACACGGACGGAAACCGAACTGGGCGACTGGATGGGGAAACGGGCATCTGCTGGCCGGATGGCACCGCGCGGCTTCCCGCGTGACAACAAGTTTACGGAAGATTAAGCATGAGCAAGAAGCTGGTTTTGGTAACGGGGGCGGCACGAGGCATCGGGCTGGCGACGACGCGGAAATTTCTGGCCGAGGGCTGGCAAGTTGCCATGCTGGATATCGATACTGAAACGTTGAACGCGTCGTATGATGCGCTGGGCGTACCGGATGATACATTGGCGATTGAGGCGGACGTGGCCGAGCCGGATCAGGTGGCAGCGGGTATTCAGGCCATTACGCAGCGTTTCGGACGGATTGATGCGCTGGTGAATAACGCAGGCATTGCGGATTTCCAAACCATAGAGGATACGGACTTTGAAGTCTGGTCCCGTATCATGGCCGTGAATTTGAGCGGCCCGTTCATCTGCACCAAGGCCTGCACGCCTTTGATAATGCAACAGGGCGGCGCGGTGGTGAATATCGTCTCGATCTCGGGCCTTAGGGCCAGCACTTTGCGCGTGGCTTATGGCACCAGCAAGGCGGGGTTGATCCACCTGACCAAACAGCAGGCGGCAGAGCTTGGTAACAAAGGTATACGTGTGAATGCGGTTGCCCCCGGCCCCGTGGATACGGAAATGGCCAAGAAAGTTCACAGCCCCGAAATCCGCGCAGATTATCACGATGTTATTCCGCTTAACCGTTACGGACTGGAAGAGGAAATCGCTGAGGCGGTTTTTTTCCTGTCGTCCGACAAAGCCAGCTATATCAACGGGCAGGTACTGGCGGTTGATGGCGGGTTTGAATCTACGGGCATCGGCCTCGTTTCACTTCGTAAGGAGTGACGGCGCGGGCCGTTCCCGTTAGGCTCTATTCGAAACAAAAGGAATTCCCTATGACCCACGCTCATATGACCTTGCCGAAAACCGCTGCGAATTACGCGCCGCTGTCACCCGTTTCCTTCATGAACAGTGCCGCGCGGACGTTCCCGGACCACACGGCAGTGATTTACGGTGACATTCAACGCAACTGGGCGCAGACCTATGCGCGGTGTCGGCAGTTGGCCTCGGGGCTTACTAAATCCGGCTTGGAGAAAGGTGACGTTGTTGGATACATGGCGATGAATACACCCGAGCTTTACGAGGGGCATTTCGGCGTGCCAATGGCGGGGATGGTGTTGAACGCGCTGAACTATCGCCTCGATGCCAAGACGATCGCGTATATTATTGACCATGCCGGGATCAAGCTGCTGATTACGGATCGGGAGTTCTCGGATATCGTGAAGGCGGCGGTTGAAATGGCCGATGGCTCGCCAGTTTTGATAGACATAGATGATCCCGATGCCGAGGGTGGCGAGCTGTTGGGTGCGCAGGACTATGAGGCGTTCATCGCGGGCGGTGATCCTGCGTTTGAATACAGCGGTCCGGCGGACGAGTGGGATACGATCAGCATCAACTACACGTCCGGCACGACGGGCAACCCGAAGGGTGTCGTTTACCATTATCGCGGTGCGTATCTGAACGCGCTTGGTAATACGCTGGAATGGAATATGGCGGCGCATCCGGTTTACTTGTGGACGCTTCCAATGTTCCATTGCAACGGCTGGTGTTTCCCTTGGACGGTGGCGGCGAAGGCTGGCACGAACGTGTGCATTCGTAAGGTTACGGCGGCGAATATTTATAACGGTATCGCGGATCACGGTGTGGATCACCTGTGCGGCGCGCCGATTGTGCTTAGCTTTATGATCAACGCGACGGACGAGAAACGCCCGTTTAATCACCTATGTAAGGTGATGACAGCGGCCGCGCCTCCGCCAGCCAAGGTTCTGCAATCCATGAAGGAAGAGGGGTTCGATGTAACCCACGCCTATGGTTTGACCGAAACCTACGGGCCTGCGGTTTCCTGTGCGTGGCACGAAGAATGGAATGACTTGCCCATTGGCAAACAGGCGAACCTGAAGGCCCGTCAAGGGGTGGCTTATGTGGTGCAGGAAGACACAAAAGTTCTGGACCCTGAAACCATGGTCGAGGTTCCTCACGACGGTGAAACCATGGGCGAGGTGATGATGCGCGGTAACATCGCCATGAAAGGCTATCTGGATAATCCGGCAGCAACGAAAGAGGCCTTTGCCGGTGGCTGGTTCCATTCGGGCGACTTGGGGGTGGTGCATCCTGACGGGTATATCCAGCTTCGTGATCGCGCGAAGGATATCATCATTTCGGGGGGCGAGAATATCTCGTCTATCGAAATCGAAGGCGTGCTATATGCACATAACGCGGTGGCAGCATGTGCCGTGGTTGCGCGGCCGGATGACAAATGGGGCGAGACCCCTTGTGCATTTGTGGAACTGAAACCCGGACTCAGCGCGACCGAGGCCGAGATCATCGCCCATTGCCGTGAAAATCTGGCCAGTTTCAAAGTGCCACGGTCGGTAGTGTTCATGGAGGTCCCCAAGACCTCTACCGGGAAAATCCAGAAGGTGCCGTTGCGGGATATGGCCAAAACACTTTGAGCATCAGGCGGGCGAAAATAACGGACAGTTCCAGCCTCGCCGCGATTTCGATCGAGGTTTGGCTGGGCACGTACATCCGTGAAGGTGTGAACGCCTTTTTCGCGGATTATGCGCTGGAGGAATTCACCACCGCCAAGTTCAAAACAATCCTGACTGACCCCGTAGAGACGGTATGGGTTTCAGAAAACGTGGCTGGTATCGACGGATTTGTGCGGATGACAAACGGGAAGGATGCACCTGTTGCGGGTTGCTCGGATGTGGAACTTGCAACCCTGTATGTACAGGGGCGGCATCAGGGCAAAGGTGTCGGGTTGGCTTTGTTAAAGCAAGCGTTGACACTGGGCGATCCATGGCTGGCAGTTAATGCTGAAAACAAACGAGCGACCGCGTTTTATTTGGCGCAAGGGTTTGCCAAAGTCGGGCAAACCCAATTCAAAATTCAGAGCGAGGCCTATTTGAACCATGTACTTGCATATCAAAGGTAAGCGATGGAACTTTGGGTCCTAATAGCAATCGGAGCAGCGTTCTTTCAGAACGTTCGCTCGGCGTTGCAAAAACATCTGAAGGGGCAGCTTAGCACCACGGGGGCGACTTTTTCGCGGTTTATCTTTGCGGCGCCGCTGATCCTTGGCGTTCTTGCCGCGCTGATCACGGTTGGCGGATATGCGGCCCCAGAACCGACGGCGCGGTTTGCCGGGTTTGCGGTTTTAGGGGGCCTGTCACAAATAATCGCCACCGCGCTGCTGGTACATTTATTCGGATTGCGGAACTTTGCTGTGGGGACGACGTTTTCAAAAACGGAAACGGTGCAGGCAGCGCTTTTTGGGGTTATCGTTTTAAGTGATACGATCACGCCGATGGCGGTGGTAGCCCTGCTGATAAGCTTGGCAGGGGTGGTATTGATTTCATCAGCCAACGGATTGCGCGGCGGGATTCTTAACAAAGGGGCGTTGATTGGCGTTGCGTCTGGGACGGCGTTTGCAGTTTCGGGGATCAGTTATAGGGGGGCATCGCTGGCGCTTGGCGGTGGAGATTTTTTGATACGGGCCACATTCACTTTGGCCTGTGTGCTGGTTTTCCAGACGGTAATCATGTTGGTTTGGTTAGCGTGGAAGGATACGCCGCAGATCGGGCGCGTTTTGAAAAGCTGGCGCGTTTTTGCGTGGGTTGGGGTGGCCGGTGGCCTTGCCTCGCTTGGCTGGTTTTCGGCCATGACGTTGCAAAATGCGGCTTATGTGAAGGCGGTCGGACAGGTGGAGCTGTTGTTCAGCTTTGCCGTGTCGGTTCTGATATTCCGTGAACGTTCCAGCGGGCGCGAGGTGCTCGGGATTGCATTGGTTAGTTTGGGGATATTGGCGCTATTGCTCTGGCGGTAGTTTCAAGATTAGGATGCTTTCAGGCACAGGGCGATGGCGTCGCCCAAGGGTTCGCCTTGTTTATCTACGTCCTGAACGCCCGGACCTTTATACGAGGTTCTACAAATGACACACATCCGACCGGAATTTTTCAATCTACGAAATGGCGAAAAAGCCCCGTTACCTTTTGATTTGTCAGAATATGATGCAAGATTGGCTAAATTGAGGGCCCAGATGGCAACGGACGGGATTGAGGCCGTGCTGCTGACCTCGATGCACAATATCGCGTATTTTTCGGGGTTTCTCTATTGCAGCTTCGGGCGGCCCTATGCCTGCGTCGTGACACAGGATCGTTCGGTTACGGTCTCGGCCAACATTGATGGTGGGCAGCCGTGGCGACGCTCAGCGCATGAGAATGTGATTTACACGGATTGGAAGCGGGATAATTACTGGCGGGCAGTGCGGGATCTGGTTGCTGGTGCGGCCCGCTTGGGGATCGAGGGCGATCATATGACGATGGCCCAGCGGGATAAGCTGTCTGAATTCTTTGGTGCGATTGAGGTTGTCGATATTGCCCCTGCAACGATGAAACAACGAATGGTAAAATCTGCCGCCGAGATCACCCTGATCAAAGAAGGTGCGCGAATTGCCGATGTTGGCGGAGCAGCGGTGGTGGCTGCCGTAGCCGAGGGGGTGCGCGAGATTGATGTCGCCATGGCTGGACGTGATGCAATGGAAATCGAGATCGCCCGCGCCTTCCCGGATTCGGAGCTGCGCGATAGCTGGGTCTGGTTTCAGTCCGGCTTGAATACGGACGGAGCACATAACCCCGTGACGTCTCGCAAGTTGCAACGGGGCGATATTCTTAGTCTGAATACCTTTCCGATGATCAACGGATATTACACGGCACTTGAGCGGACGCTTTGGCTGGGCGAACCTGATGAACGCAGCCTCGAAATTTGGGAGGCAAACGTCGAGGCGCATGAACTTGGGCTGTCGTTAATCAAAACGGGGGCAATGTGTTCGGACATTTGTGCCGAAATCAACCAGTTCTTCGCAGGCAAGGATTTACTGCAATATCGCAGCTTTGGCTACGGACATTCCTTTGGGGTGCTGTCGCATTATTATGGCCGCGAGGCCGGGCTGGAACTGCGTGAGGATATTCACACGGTGCTGAAACCGGGCATGGTTATCTCGATGGAGCCGATGTTGACGATCCCCGAAGGCACGGCGGGGGCAGGCGGATACCGAGAACATGACATCGTAGTGATCGAGGAAACCGGTCCGGTAAACATCACCGGTTTCCCCTATGGTCCGAAGGACAATATCCTGGGTTAACGTTGACCGTAATAGAGGCCGACGACGTGTTCGGCCTCGGCAAAGAACAGCCAGCGTTGGGCGAACAGGCCGACGAGGTGGATCAGGATCACGACCAATGCCATCATGTGACCAGCATCGACGGCCAGCAATAAGATTGCTGGTATAAGCGAGCCAAGCCCCAGTGCAATAATGCGCAGTTTCAGGATGTGTTTGCGACCGATAACGTGGATCATTTCCTTCATCAGGTAGTTGGTGCCGGAGTGCGGTTTTTCCAAAAGGCGGACTTTGCCAAGGAAGCCAAGGCCAGTTGCCGTGCCCATGTCGGAACCGGTTTTGGCAAATGCGCCGTCACCCTGAACCCATGTTACGATCTGCGCGACGGCGAGGGCCAGCATTAGCCAACCGGCCAGAACCATTTGCGCAGTCATCAGCGCGCCACCTGCGAAAGCATAGAGAAGGTATAGGACCGAGGTCATTGGCGTGTGCCAGCGTGGCACCGATTTCATCTGCGCATAGATCATCGAGGTGCTGAAGATCGTCAACACGGATAGGGCGGCGGCAAGGCTGCCCAGCGCCGGATTGCGAACGTCCATGAATATCCACATCAGGGCATAAATGCCGAAAACACCCATGGTGACGATGGAAAGGATGCCTTCGCGCGAAAGCCAACTGCTGCGCCATTGACGCAGGGCTTTGACGAAACGCTCGGGATGGCCAAGGTGGAACAGCGAGGATAGCAATCCGCCACCCGCCAACGCGTACGCGATAGCTACGAACGTGAAAGCCACCCAGCCGGACACGTCCAGAAAGCCGAGGCCAAAGTACACCATCATGCCAAAACCAAGGCCTGAAAGTGCGGTGAAGATGATTACTGAAGGTGCTGGATGCATCAGAGTTTCTCCAATGTACGGTCAAGCCAGCCGAGGAAACCACCGGTCTCTTCGGGTTGGCGTTCTAGAAGGGGTGCGAGGATGTCGATCTGCTCAACGTCGGTTTTCGGACGAGGCGGCAAGTAGCGGTTTACAGGGTTGGTGCCTTGTTCTGGCATCAATTCCATGCCGCCACGTTCAGCCGACAGGATCGACACGTTGCTGTTCGGGTCTGCGAAATCACCGAAGTGACGTGCGCCTGCCGGGCAGGTGCGGACACAAGAAGGTACACGATCTTCCTCGGGGATATTCTCGTTGTAAATCCGGTCTACACACAGCGTGCATTTCTTCATTACTCCCTCGGCGGCATCCATTTCACGCGCACCGTATGGGCAGGACCACGCACAAAGGCCGCAACCAATGCAGTCGCTTTCGTTAACCAGAACGATACCGTCTTCGGACCGTTTATAGCTGGCGCCGGTTGGGCAAACGGTGACGCATGGTGCGTCCTCGCAATGCAGGCAGGATTTCGGGAAGTGCGTTACCTGTGCGGGCTTGTTTTCCTGTTTAACCTCGAACGTATGCACGCGGTTAAGGAAAGTCCCGACAGGTTCTGCGCCGTAGGCGTCCATATCCGACAGCGGCGCGCCATAGTTGCTTGTGTTCCATTCCTTGCAGGAAATCACACAAGCGTGGCAGCCAACACAGGTGTCCAGATCAATGGCTAGGCCGAGCTTCTTCTGCGTGGATTGTGGTAAAGTAGTCATGACCACTCCTTCCCGTATTCAACGTTTTTCGGACCGCGCCCAACTGGGGATTCCTGTGGGGCGATATCGGGTTGCGATTGCAGATTCGGCGGTGTCGCGGTTTTTTCGATCTTCACGCGAAGGTCGAACCACGCAGCTTGGCCTGTGACCGGATCGGAGTTGGCCCAGCGTTGACCGTCACCCTTGGAAGGCAGCAATTCGTGGATCAGGTGGTTCAGCAAGAAACCTTTGGTGGTTTCAGGTGCATCATCTTGCAACGCCCACGCGCCCTTGCGTTTACCAATCGCGTTCCATGTCCAAACAGTGTTGGAGTTCAACGCTTCCATCAAAGCAACAGGCACTGTGATGGAGCCGTGGTGCGAAGTTACCTTCGCCCAGTCACCATCCTCAAAACCATTCGCTTCCCAGATGTCTGTCGGAACATAGAGCGGGTTGTGGCCGTGAATTTGGCGCAACCACGCGTTCTGCGTGCCCCAGCTGTGATACATCGCCATCGGGCGTTGTGTCAGGGCGTGGTGCGGGAATTCGTCGTTATCAACAGCCGCTTGCTCAAACGGTTCCCACCATGTTGGCAATGGGTCCATGGATGCGCGGACTTGTTCACGCAGATGCTCGGGCGGCTGAATGTCGCCTTTGCCTTCGGCAGCCAAGCGGAACTTTTGCAGGGTTTCTTGATAGACATCGAAAACATAGGGCTGAACGGCGTCGTAAAGACCGCGTTCAACAGCATAGTTCTGGTAATCCATGTTCCACGGTTTGAAGTAGGAGGCTTCCTCGGGGATATGGTCAATCCAGAAACCGCCGTTGTCGATATAGGCTTGGATCTGGTTCGGGTTCGGCTCGCCGCGGCCCTTGCCTTTGCCATCCTTGCCACGGAAACCGGCCAGCGGGCCAACGCCGGGACGGCGCTCGTGGCTTTGGATGTAGTCGGCGTAATCCTCGAATTTATCGGTGCCATCCTCTTTGACAAAACCCGGTAGGCCGAGTTTCGCGCCAAGCTGGATAAGGGCAGTCTGGAAACCACGAACATCGCGGTCAGGCTCGACCACAGGCCAGCGAATGCTGTCTGCAATCGCGTCGGGTTCGCAAATCGGGCGATCCAGAAGGCTGATACAGTCGTGACGTTCAAGATACGTCGTGTCAGGGAAGATCAGGTCCGAAAACGCAACCATTTCAGACGAATACGCATCGGAATAGATGATATGCGGGATGACATAATCGCCGTTTTCATCTTTGTCGGTCAGCATGTCCATCACACCCGAGGTGTTCATCGACGAATTCCACGACATGTTCGCCATATACATGAACAGCGTGTCGATCTTGTACGGATCACCCGCATGTGCGTTGGAAATAACCATATGCATCAGGCCGTGGGCCGATAGTGGGTTTTCCCATGTGAAGGCTTTATCGATCCGCTTGGCTTTGCCGTTTGAATCGAGCGCCAAATCTTCGGGACCACGTGGGTACCCAAGGTGCGGTCCGTCTAGCGGCTGGCCGGGGGTGACTTTGTGGTGCGGTTTGGGGTGCGCCGAAACGGGCTTCGGATAAGAAGGTTTGAAGCGGAAACCGCCGGGAACCTCGACCGAACCGAGCATGATTTGCAACGTGTGCAATGCCCGCGCTGTCTGGAAACCATTCGAGTGCGCCGAAATTCCGCGCATGGAGTGGAACGATACCGGACGCCCGATCATTTGTTCGTGCTTTTCGCCACGGAAGTCAGTCCACGGGCGATCCAGAACGATCTGCTCGCCAAAGGCGACTTGCGCCAGTTCGGCAGCGATGGCTTTGATACGTTCAGCGGAAATACCTACGCGATCGGCAACGGCCTCTGGCGTGTATTCATCAGCCAGATATTTGTCAGCCAGCAACATGAAGGAAGGGGTGCATGGCACGCCGTTAACTTCATAAGAACCCTTCATCTCGGGCTTAACGCCTTTGGTATCCCACGCAACGGCTTCGTTTTTCACACGATCCCAGACTAGTTCTTTACCTTCCGCATCGCGGATGAACAGGCCGTGTTCGTCGCTGTCTTTATCCTGATTTACCAAGAACGGCATGTTGGTGTAGCGAATCAGATAATCGAGATCGACGTTGCCGGATTTCAGCAATTCGTGGATCATCGAGAGGATAAACAAGCCATCGGTGCCCGGTGTAATGCCCACCCATTCATCCGCAATCGCGTTATAGCCGGAACGAATAGGGTTAACGCCGATAACTTTGGCACCACGTTTCTTCAACTTACCCAGACCGATTTTGATCGGATTGGAGTCGTGATCCTCGGCCACGCCAAAGATCATGAACAGTTTGGTGTTGTCCCAATCGGGTGCGCCGAATTCCCAGAACGCCCCGCCCATCGTATAGATGCCGCCAGCCGCCATGTTAACCGAACAGAAACCCCCGTGGGCCGCGTAATTCGGTGTACCGAACGCCTGCGCCCACCAGCTTGTGAAGGATTGCGATTGGTCACGACCGGTGAAAAACGCCAGCTTTTCCGGAGCTTCTTCGCGGATCGGCTTCAACCAACCTGTGGCGATGTCAAAAGCTTCGTCCCAGCTGATTTCTTCGAACTTGCCTTCGCCACGCTCGCCTACGCGCTTCATCGGCGCTTTCAGGCGTGACGGTGCGTAGTGCTGCATGATGCCAGCCGAACCTTTAGCGCACAGAACGCCCTGATTTACCGGATGGTCCTTGTTGCCCTCGATATATGCAACTTTGCCTTCGCGCAAATGCACATTAATCCCGCAACGGCACGCACACATGTAACATGTGGTGTGGCGAATTTCGTCGCTGATCTTCGGCGAAGTATCGAGTTGTGGCTGGTGATGCTTGGTCATTTTGGCGACCGCCCTCCCGTTAATTTCGTGACCCTTGAGGGTGGTTATATTTATATATGCAAATTAATGCAATTAATGTGTGCGATTAGGCAAGTGGTCAAATCCGCCACAGGGGCGGGGTTTTGCGTTATTCGGCGTCGATTAGCGGTAAATCAGCAGCTGCTTGCAGGTAGGTGGCATCAACGGTGTGGGCGTAGTCGTCGAGGTCGTTGTCCATCGTTCCTTGAACGACAAAGAAGTCCGCCAGTTGTTTCAGGTGGGTTTGCACGCCGCCACCCAACCAGCTTTCGCCAAGTTTGGCGGTTATCGATGGAAATTCGAAGCCTGCCATTGATTCCGCAACGGTTCCTTCAAACATATCCAGCGGTGTTGCGATGCCAGGGATCATGCGGGCGGCGCTGGCGGTGAAAGCGGTGTTTAATTCGGCTGTGACTTTCAGAAACTTCGCAACCACTTCAGGATTGTCAGCGCCGAAGCTGGAGCGGATGACGATGGCGTCGTAATTGTTGATGCCGATTTCCGCTTTTTGGTCGTTACTTAAAAGGACGCTGCCGAAATCTTGCAGCGTGGACAGGGCTGGCCCCCAGCCGCAGGCAATATCGACTTTGCCCTGCTTGAGTGCCGCCGCTGCCTGTATCGGCGTCATGTTAACCATTTCCACGCTGGCCGGATCGATACCGAAATGTGTTAACGTCCGGTTCAGGTTGAAATGCACCGTGGTACCGATGGCGAGCGCTGCCGTTGCGCCATTCAAGACCACCGTGTTGGTTGCGGAGAACCGCAAATCGGGGTGTGCAAAACAGTTTTCGTTGGCGGGGTAGGACACGGCGATGTCTACCATTTTGAAGTCATGGCCCGCCGTGGTGATTGTTAGAAACGGGACGAGGCCTTGGGACAAGGCTATCTGGATATCGCCGGATTCCAGGGCTGCGAACATGGCGGTGCTGGAATTATAGGCGGTCCACTCGGCTTTTGCGCCTAAAACTTCGTCGTATGCACCGGAGGTTTGGCCGTAATGTGCGGGTAGGGGCCACTCATCGAAATATCCGATTTGCAAGCGGTCTTGTGCGTGCGCTGCGGAAAAGATGAAGATTAACCCGAGGGTGAAAAAGCTTAAGTGTTTCATTTAATCGGGCCTTGGTTGAATTTGAGTATTTGTGCAAGTTTGAATTGGGTCATTGTATCCTTAAATCTGCGCGGCGACAAAGGGAATTCTTGTGACATCGACGAGAATTCGATTGACAGTTAACGTTAGCGGCATTCCCATAGCATCAAGTGGTAAATTGGAGTTCGCATGGCTTTGAGTGACGCGATGACTTGGTTGGAAAGTCAGTCAGAAATAAGCAGTGTTCGCGCTGCTGTGGTGGATTTGAACGGGGTGTGGCGCGGCAAGCGGTTGCCGGTGGCACAAGCGCAGAAGATTTTGTCCGAAGGGGCGCGGATGCCGCTTTCTATCAGTTGCGTCGATATCTGGGGCTCCGATACGGATAACCCGTTGGTGTTTGACAGCGGTGATGCAGACGGTTTTGCGCGACCTACAGGGCGCGGATTGATGCCGATGGACTGGTTAGAACGCCCGACCGCGATGGTGCCGTTGTGGATGTGGCAGGAAGACGGCGCGCCGTCCCCCGTTGATCCTCGGCAGGTTTTGGCGCGGGTGCTGGACCGGTATAAGGCGGCTGGTTTGACTGCTGTAACCGCGATGGAGCTGGAATTTTATCTGACCGATCCGGCCGAGGGGCGACCCCTGCCGCCACGCTCGCCTGTTACGGGGCGGCGGTTGGAAGGTGATGACGTTCTTTCGATTGACGAGATTGACGCCTTCGAGTCCTTCTTCGCGGATGTTTATGATGCCTGTGAACGTCATGATATTGCCGTGGACGCCGCGATTTCTGAAAACGGTACCGGGCAGTTCGAGGTCAACCTTATGCATGGCGATGACCCGTTGAAGGCAGCCGACGATGCGACGTTCTTTAAGCGGTTCGTCAAAGGCATTGCGCGTAAACACGGATTTGCGGCGTCATTTATGGCAAAACCCTATCTGGATTTGGCGGGCAGTGGTTTGCATGTGCATTTCAGTGTGCTGGATGGCGACGGGAATAACATTTTCGATAATGGTGGCGATGAAGGCACGCCTGCGATGCGCCATGCTGTGAACGGATTGATGGAGGCGATGCCGGAGTCTGGTCTAATCTTTGCACCGCATCTGAATTCGTATCGCCGGATGTCACCGGGGGCTCATGCGCCGACCGGAATTTGCTGGGGGTATGAAAACCGCACCGCGGCGATCCGCATTCCGGGTGGGCCAGCCAAGGCGCGGCGAATTGAACATCGTGTGGCGGGGGCGGATGCGAATCCGTATCTGATTTTGGCGTCGGTTCTAGGCGCGGCACTGCAAGGCATCGAGGCGGGTCGCGATCCCGTTGATCCGATTGTTGGCGACGCTTACTCCATCGATGTGCCGCAATTGCCGACTGATTGGGGACAAGCGATTTCGCTGTTTGAGCAGGGGAAAACCAACGCCGCGATATACCCGGATCTGATGCGGCAGGTGTATGTTCTGGCCAAACGGCAGGAACTCGCCGGATTTGCCGCCAGAATGACGGATTTCGAGATTGCAAGTTACCTTGAGGTTGTGTGACTCGCGGAATAGAAAAATAACACTTGATTTATCAACAAAATCTAGTGCCAAATTGCATCCATAAGCCCGAAAAAGGGCGACCGAAGTAAACTAGGGAGACTACTAATGAAACGTACCATACTACTCGCAACGGCTGCTACGGTTGCTGCAGGCGCTGTTGCTGCGCAGGACAATGTTGTAAATGTTTACAACTGGTCCGACTATATCGCCGAAGACACAATCGAGAAGTTCGAGGCAGCTACAGGCATCAAAGTCACGTACGACGTGTTCGATTCCAACGAAGTTCTGGAAGCGAAAATGCTGACAGGCAGTTCGGGTTACGACGTTGTAGTGCCAACTTCGGACTTCTTGCAGCGTCAGGTCGCTGCTGGGGCGTATCAACCGCTCGACAAATCCAAATTGCCTAACCTTGCCAACATGGACGCCGATTTAATGGCTGGTGCTGCGGTTTACGATCCGGATAACGAGTATGCCACGATCTACATGTGGGGCACTACCGGCATTGGCTATAACTACGGTGCAATCGCCGAGCGTCTTGGCGAGGATTACGAAGTCAGCAGCTGGGACTTGGTGTTTAACCCTGAAATCGTCAGCAAGCTGGCCGATTGTGGCGTAACAATGCTGGATGCGCCTACGGAAATCCTTCCGGCCGCGATGAACTACCTTGGTCTGGACCCGCGCTCGACGGATAAAGCTGATCTCGAGGCTGGTGCGGCGTTGTTGGAAACTGTTCGCCCATATATCCGCTACTTCCATTCCTCGCAGTACATCAACGATCTGGCTAATGGCGATATTTGTGTGTCTGTCGGTTGGTCTGGCGACGTATTCCAGGCGCTTTACCGTGCCGAGGAAGTCGAAAATGGCGTGGAAATCGGATATGTTATTCCGGATGAGGGCGCGTTGCAGTGGTTCGATATGATGGCCATTCCTGTGGATGCACCGCATGCAGATAACGCGCACACATTCATCAACTTCATCATGGATGCACAAATCACAGCCGATATTACCAACTATGTTTGGTATGCGAACGGTAACGCCGCCTCCTTGCCGATGGTTGATCCAGAGATCACGTCTGATCCGGGTATCTTCCCGACAGAAGCAGCGAGCGCGAAATTGTGGAGCTCGAAAGTTTACGATGCGCGTACGGACCGCACCGTGACACGTCTTTGGACCAAGGTGAAAACCGGTCAGTAAGGCAATACTGCGGGGCGCGATTTCGTGCCCCGCTTCCCTCAAAATACCGGAGGTCCGATGGCCGAGCCATCTCTAGCTGCCGACGCCAAGCCTTGGAAAGACCCAACGGCCGAACCGTTCATACGCATCAAAAACATCACCAAGAAGTTCGGCGATTTTACGGCTGTTGATGATGTTACCCTCGATATCTATAAAGGCGAGCTGTTCTGCCTTCTGGGTGGGTCCGGTTGCGGCAAGTCTACATTGTTGCGGATGTTGGCAGGGTTTGAGACGCCAACGTCCGGTTCTATCGAAATAGACGGGCAGGACGTGGCGAAGATCGCGGCCTTTGACCGCCCTACAAATATGATGTTCCAGTCCTACGCGCTTTTCCCGCACATGTCGGTTGAAAAGAACGTTGCTTACGGGTTGCTGCGCGAAGGTGTGCCAAAGGCCGAAGCAATGGGCCGCGTCGCCGATATGCTGCGCCTCGTGAAGTTGGAAGATTTCGCCAAACGTAAGCCGCATCAACTGTCCGGTGGCCAGCAACAGCGCGTGGCCTTGGCGCGATCCTTGATAAAACAGCCCAAACTTTTATTGCTGGATGAACCCCTCGGGGCGCTCGACAAAAAGCTGCGCGAAGAAACGCAGTTTGAGCTGATCCACATCCAAGAAACCCTAGGCGTGACATTTATCGTTGTGACTCACGATCAGGAAGAGGCGATGACGCTCTCCACCCGTATCGGCGTGATGAACGAGGGTGAAATCGTGCAAGTGGGCGAGCCGCCGCAGATTTATGAGGATCCAAAATCCAAATACGTCGCTGATTTTATCGGGTCGGTGAACATGTTCGAGGGCACAGTAGATGTGGCGGTACCTGATACGCTGCGGATCAAATCGCCAGAGGCAGGAATTGACCTGCTGGTGGAGCCAATCGAAGGCTTGAAAGCCAATCAGGCCGTTTCAATTGCTGTCCGCCCTGAACGTATCGCCGTGACCCGTCACAAACCCGAAGGGGTCGCGAATATTGTGGAGGGCGAGGTGGACGAGGTCGCATACTTAGGTAACCTCTCCATCTATCGTGTGAAGTTGGCCAGCGGCAAAACCGTCAAAGTCACCAAATCCAACCTGCTGCACGACGAAGAGCCAATCAAATGGGACGAGAAGGTTTTCCTTAGCTGGAGCAACGCCGCAGGCATTGTCCTGACCACATGACGGCCCTGCAAGCATCCACGCCTTGGCGCAAAACCGCCTCACTTCTGGCGCGGCTCGGGTTAACTGGCCGTATGCTGGTGATTGCCGTGCCAATGCTATGGCTGCTGGTATTCTTCCTTGTGCCGTTCTTGGTCGTCTTGAAAATTTCCGTCGCCGAGCCGATGATTGCCCGCCCACCATATTCGCCGTTATTCGTTGACGGTTCCATACAAGCAACGCTCGGAAACTATGCCTACCTGTGGGAAGACAGCCTTTACATCAACGCTTACTGGTCCTCGATCAAAATTGCGTTCTTCTCGACCGTTCTGGCGCTGCTGATCGGGTATCCGATGTCCTACTACATCGCGCGCAGCCCCGAACTGAAACGCTCGCTTTTGCTGCTGTTGATTGTGTTGCCGTTCTGGACCTCGTTCCTTTTGCGCGTCTACGCATGGATCGGTATCCTGAAAACCAAAGGCGTGCTAAATGCCATGCTCATGAAAATCGGCTTGATAAACGAGCCGTTAATCATCATGCAAACCGACATCGCCGTCTATATCGGCATCGTTTACACCTATCTGCCGTTCATGATCCTGCCGCTTTACGCGAACCTCGTGAAACTGGATGACTCGCTTCTGGAAGCCTCCGCCGATCTGGGCGCTAGACCGATTTCTACCTTCTTTCGCATCACCATCCCGCTATCCATGCCGGGCATTGTTGCTGGCTCCATGCTGGTCTTCATCCCCGCGATTGGCGAGTTCGTTATCCCCGCTCTGCTGGGTGGCCCCGATACGTTAATGATCGGTAAGGTGCTTTGGACCGAGTTCTTCTCCAACCGCGACTGGCCTGTGGCCTCGGCCGTGGCCATCGCTATGTTGGTGCTACTGGTTATCCCGGTCATGCTGTTACGCCTTGCGCAATCGAAGGGGGCGGAAACATGAAACGTGGCTTGTTCCTGCCCATCGTATCCTTCATAGGGTTCCTGTTCCTCTACATCCCCATCGTGTCGCTGGTGATCTTCAGCTTCAACAAATCGAAACTGGTGACGGTCTGGGGTGGCTGGTCGACCAAATGGTATGGCGAGCTTCTGAACGACCCGCAAATCCTTGGCGCCGCATGGATCAGCCTAAAAATCGGAGTGGTCAGCGCGACATTGGCTACGGTTCTCGGCACCATCGCCGCCATGGTCCTGACGCGTTTCGGGCGCGTTCGCGGACGTGGGTTGTTAACCGGAATGGTCACCGCGCCACTGGTTATGCCCGAGGTGATCACCGGCCTGTCGCTGCTGCTGTTATTCGTCGCAATGGAGGCCGCATTCGGATGGCCTGCAGGCCGTGGCATGTTAACGATCATAATCGCCCACACGACGTTCTGCATGGCCTACGTCGCCGTCGTCGTTCAATCCCGTCTGGTTGATATGGACGATTCCATCGAGGAAGCTGCATCAGATCTGGGCGCGAAACCCATGCGCGTGTTTTTCGACATAACCCTGCCAATGATCGCGCCCGCGCTGATTTCCGGCTGGCTGTTGTCGTTCACCCTATCACTCGACGACCTCGTGATCGCAAGCTTCGTATCCGGTCCGGGGGCCAGCACTTTACCGATGGTGATTTTCTCCAAGGTTCGTCTTGGGGTAACACCGGAAATCAACGCACTGGCCACGCTGATCGTGGCTGTGGTAGCGATAGGCATTACAATTTCGTGGTTCTTCATGCGTAAACAGGTGAAAAAATGAGCACTGGTGACCAAGCATTCCGCGCCCAAGGTAATAATGAACGCTGGGCCGAGATGACCTATGGCGGGGCGCTTAGCTTCCTGCGTCGCCGTTATTCGCGCGATCTTGACGGTGTGGATGTGGTGGTTAGCGGCGTACCGTATGATGCCTCGGTCACCTATCGTTCTGGCTGCCGTCTTGGGCCGCGTGCGATACGCGAAGCATCGGTGCAATTGGCCGAACTAGAAGCGTTCCCGTTTGGGTTTGATCCCTTCAAAACCCTGTCGGTGATCGACTGGGGGGATTGCATGGTGGACCCGCACCACCCAGAAACTGTGCCGGTCGATATTCAGGCCCACGCTGCCGAGATCATCGCAAGCGGTGCCAAAATGCTGACCTTTGGCGGCGATCATTTCGTCGCTTACCCGTTGCTAAAAGCTCACGCCGAGAAATATGGCCCCGTAACCTTGATCCAGTTCGATGCGCATTGTGATACTTGGCAGGACGATCCTGGTCGCCTTGACCATGGCACCATGTTTGGTCGTGCAGCCGCCGAAGGTGTGATTGATGTCACCAAATCTACCCAGATCGGGTTGCGGACGTATAATGACAGCGACCACGGTTTCGAAATTCTGACTGCGCCTTGGGTCCATCGTAATGGCATCGACGCGGCGTTGGAAATCATCAAGGAACGCGCGGGGGATACGCCGGTATATATCTCGTTCGACGTGGACGGCCTTGACCCCGCATTTGCGCCCGGAACGGGAACCCCCGTTATGGGGGGGCTGGCCAGTTGGCAGGCATTGGAATTGATCCGCGGGCTTGGCTCGCTTAATTTGATAGGTATGGACGTAGTCGAGGTATCCCCCCCATACGACCACGCTGAAATCACTGCTTTGGCTGCTGCGACCGTGGCCCATGACTGGCTGTGCCTGATGGCGCAGAAAAAGGGCGCGAAGGGCGTCGAGATCGGGCGGCTCTGAGTTTAATTCCACTGAACCCTTTTAATACATCCAAGAACATGTAATCTTGGGCTGATTGGAAAAATATTTATGAAGGAAATGAAATGCTTAAGAAAATTCTTGTCGCCGTAGATGGTTCCGAGCACTCGCTTAAGGCGGTGGATTACGCTGCCAGCATCGCCACGGCGATGAACGCTGACTTGCGTATTTTGTTTGTTCTTCGCAATCAGAGCCTCCCCAAAGGCGTGCTGGCTTATGCGGACGCCGAGCATATCATTGGCGGAAATAAATACATCCTAGAAAAAATGGCGGCGGATATTGTTACCCATGCTAAGGAACGTGCCTTGACACATGGTATAAAAAATATCTCGACCGAGGTTAAAACTGGCCCGGTCGCTCGTTCAATCGTTGCCAATGCTAAAGAAAATAATGTTGATATGATCGTCATCGGAACGCGCGGCATGGGCAATATCGAGGCGACACTTCGCGGCGGTGTTTCGCATCGTGTTGAACTGCTGGCGAAATGTCCGGTCTTAAGCGTTCGGTAAAACGAGGGAAAATGGCCCGTAAATCACAAGAATACGTCGCGCGCTTCCCGGAAGCGACGCAGGAATGGCTGGATGGTCGCCGCGTAGAAGAAGTCGAGTGTATCATCGGCGACTTGGTCGGCATGTCGCGCGGAAAGGCGATGCCATCGAACACCTTCGACCGCTCCGATCGCACATTCCTGCCGTTATCGATATTCTATCAGACGGTTTCGGGTGACTACGTGGACATGGAGATCGACGACCAATGGACCGAGTCCGACATGGTGTTGACGCCTGACTATTCTACCGCCGTGGCTGTGCCGTGGTCCGATGATGTGGCCATTCAGGTGATCCATGAAGTGAGCGATCTGGACGGCAATCCGGTGGAGGTCGTCCCGCGCAACGTCCTGAAACGTGTTTTGGCATTGTATAAGGCCGAAGGCTGGACACCCGTCGTGGCGCCGGAAATCGAATTCTACCTGACCAAGCCAAACCTCGACCCCTCCAAACCGATTGAACCCCCGATGGGCCGCACAGGCCGCCGAGTGGTAAGCCGTCAGGCATATTCGATGATGGCGGTGGATGATTACGGCCCCGTCATCGACGACATCTATGATTTCGCCGAGGCCGTGGGGCTGGAGATCGACACCATCATCCAAGAGGGCGGTGCGGGCCAGATCGAGATAAACCTCGTCCATGGAGATCCTGTAAAGCTGGCGGACCAAGTGTTCTTTTTTAAACGCCTGATCCGCGAGGCGGCGCTGAAGAACGATTGTTTTGCCACCTTCATGGCTAAACCGATGCAAGACGAACCGGGCAGTGCGATGCACATTCACCAATCGGTTCTGGATGCAGAAGGTAACAATGTTTTCAGCGATAAGGACGGTAAAGAAACCACGTTGTTCTACAATTTCATCGCCGGACAACAGACCTACATCCCGAACGCCATAAGCTTTTTCGCGCCATATGTGAATTCCTATCGCCGTTTCGTGGCATCGGGTTCCGCGCCGATTAATCTGGAATGGGGGGCGGATAACCGCACGACAGGTATCCGTATTCCTATCTCGGGCCCTGCTGCACGGCGGGTTGAAAATCGCGTGTCCGGTATGGATGCAAACCCGTATCTGGCGCTGGCGGCATCGCTGGCCTGCGGGTATCTGGGCATGAAACGCGGGCTGAAACCACGCGATCCACTTACAGGGGAGGCCTATGAACAACCCCGTATAATGCCACGAAGCCTGCTTGGGGCGCTTGATTTGTTCGACGGTGCGCCGGAGTTGTCCGAAATCCTTGGCGAAGAATTCTGTCGTGTTTATAAGGCTGTGAAACGACACGAGGCCGAGGCCTTCCTCGAAGTTATCAGCCCGTGGGAGCGGGAGCATCTGCTTCTGAACGTCTAATGGATTTATTAACCGTTAACGACCGCGCGGGCGAATACCCGTCATCTTATTACGCAGCGACAGCGCATGAGTTGGATCGATTTTCTTCGCTAAAAGGCGACGAAACCTGTGATGTTTGCGTAGTCGGGGCAGGGTACACCGGTCTGTCGACAGCGCTGCATTTGGCGGAACGTGGGTACGACGTGATTTTGCTGGAAGCCCAGCGTTTGGGTTTCGGCGCGTCTGGCCGAAATGGTGGGCAAGTCGGGTCTGGCCAGCGGGTTGAACAGGACGATCTGGAAAAGATGGTCGGCAAGGATCACGCGCGACAACTTTGGGATATGGGCGAGGAGTCGAAATCCACTGTTCGGGAATTGATTGCCAAGCATGATATTGCCTGCGGATATAAATCCGGCGTTTTACATGCCGAACTGAAGCGCAAGCATCTGCATCACACGAAAGCTTACGTCGAAAAGCTACAGAAAGAATATGGCTACGAGCAGATCGAATTTATGGAGGAGGCCTCGCTTCGCTCAGCGGTCGGGACTGGGGCCTATTGCGGCGGTTCTATGGACCGGGGCGCGGGGCATTTGCATCCGCTGAACTTTGCGCTGGGGCTGGCGCGTGCTTGTGTAGCAGCGGGGGTTCGGGTGTTTGAAGAAACACGGGTGACGGAAGTGAAGCGGGGCGATCCAGCGGAGGTTCTAACCGGCGCGGGCAAAGTTACGGCCAAGTTCGTGGCGCTGGGGGCGAATGGATATCTCGGCAATCTGGAACCCCAAATTGCCACCCGCGTTATGCCGATTAACAACTTTATAGTAGCCACCGAACCTTTGGGCGAAGATATGGCGCGAAGCCTGATCCGTGACGACATCGCAATCGCGGACAGCAAGTTCGTCGTGAACTATTTCCGCTTGTCCGAGGACAACCGGATGCTGTTTGGCGGAGGGGAGAGCTATGGTTATAAGTTCCCCAAAAACCTCGTCGATAAAGCCCGCAAACCGATGTTGGAGATATACCCGCAACTGGCCGACACGCGCATAGATTATGCCTGGGGCGGAACGCTGGGGATCACTATGAACCGCATGCCGGATTTCCGCCGGCTGACCCCGAATATCCTGTCAGCTTCGGGGTATTCCGGCCACGGGGTGGCGATGGCGACACTGGCGGGCAAGCTGATGGCCGAGGCGATCAGCGGAACGGCAGAGCGCTTCGATATTATGGCAAATGTACCCACATCCCGCTTCCCGGGCGGGGCGGGCCTGCGTACACCGCTTTTGATTCTTGCGATGCTTTGGTTCAGCTTGCGGGATCGGCTGTAATTTTCGGTCTGTTTTCACGGTATGTTCTGCATCCTTCCTGTGCAAAGTAGATGAAACGTAGAATAATCAAAGGTTTTTACCTTTACGATGGGTAAATAGTTGAAAGCGAGGAGACGGTGAGGCAATCTACTGCGATGGTTTGTGCAGTTTTAGAGTTTGACATAACGCCAGCACCGCACAATCTAAAAAATGAAACTAACGGAGGAAGTAAAATGAGCTATTTTGCCAAATCATTGGCAGCAGGCTTCGTCGTAGCGTCCATCGCAGCAGCACC